>Ga0115003_10000445_pt1 | contig 36316 bp, 28 predicted proteins | sample ArcticOcean_MG_C_7_FD_88736 | JGI IMG/M metagenome (GOLD analysis project Ga0115003, IMG submission 88736) | Marine microbial communities from western Arctic Ocean - ArcticOcean_MG_CB11_88 | ecosystem: Environmental > Aquatic > Marine > Oceanic | place: Arctic Ocean: Canada Basin | collected...
GAATTTGAAGATACACGTAAACAACAGAGCCGCGCCAACTAGCCAAATGAGGATTAAAGGCAGCTCCATATGGTTGCCATCTTTATCTTTTATCACTTCTCCGTTAGAATCTTCTAACTCCACACCAGCAAAGATAAATTTAAATGACCACTTAGAAATAGGAGCCATGAAATTATTGATCTTTTCATCCACACTACTTTTCTTCTCTGGTTCCGGGGGAGTGACAGCTTCTATTACTTCTACTGCTGCCTCAGGAGTGATGGAGCTTTCTGGGGAATCCTGCGCATGAGAAGGTAATGAGGCGATGAAGCTGAAACAAATAACAAGGGTCAGGCGGCTTAGAGATTTAGAAATAGTCATAGATGAATAGTATTGTGCATTATCGAAAATGCTTAGTAACACACCACAGTGATGTGCTTCATAACTCAAGCCTAAAAGAGATTATCTCACTGCTCATCCAAACAGAATAGGCAAGGGAGAGAAAAAATTTCACATTTAAACAAAGATTTTCTTGCCATCGCTACGAAATCGACTAGAACTTCGCCGCAGTCATTCAAGACTCACCACCAAGCTCGGGTGGCGGAATTGGTAGACGCGCCAGACTAAGGATCTGGTGTCCGTTAAGGACGTGGGGGTTCGACTCCCCCCTCGAGCACCATCTTAACCGATGGTTATATACCAAGGCTTACGTTAACGCGTAAGCCTTTGTTGTTTTAGGGTCGTTCCCTAGACAAATTACCATTGTGATGACGCTAGAATGGTAATGAAGACGAAAAATTTACGGTTAGGCTTGATCGGTAGTTTGGGGGTTTTGAGCGTAAGTTCCTCCGTGCTCATTGCTCAAGTTACTGCTCCGTCCAGTGTGCAGACTCTGGAGGACCTTAAGAGGGTTCAAGACCAAATCCAGATAGTAGTAAAAAAAGTGCGACCTGCGACGGTGGCTCTCACATCAACTAAGTCTGGAGCATCTGGCAGTGGAGTGATCGTCACTAAAGATGGTCTCATCCTCACCGCCGCACACGTGGTACAGGGAAATGAGGAAATGAGTATTATCTTCCCTGATGGGAAAGCATACATCGCTAAGGTGTTGGGATCTAATAGAACAAAAGATGTGGCGATGCTCCAGCTAGTCAAAAAGAAAGACTGGCCATTCGTTGAGATTGGCGACTCAGATGGGTTAATGATAGGTGGACATGTGATAGCGATGGGGCATGCTGGTGGTTACGATACCAGGAGACCTGCACCTGTACGTTTCGGTAGGTTGCTTTCTAAAAACAGAAAAGGTTTCATCACTTCAGACTCTGTATTGATCGGTGGGGATTCTGGTGGGCCACTATTTGACATCAATGGCAAGGTTGTAGGGATCAACTCATCAATCGGTCAGTCATGGCACACGAATAATCACGCGGGTATTTCAGCTTTAGTTCTAGACTGGGACAGACTATTAAAAGGCGACACATGGGGTCAGCTCAATCAGAACCCACTAGCGGATCCAGACAGCCCAGTGATGGGATTCACCTTTGAGGAAACTACTAATAATAAGGGTGTGGTTGTGATGGAGGTGTTGGATGATAGCCCTGCGAGAGAAGCAGGATTCAAGCATGGTGATATACTCGTGGCGATTGAAAATGAGCAGGTCAATGACGGCAGAGATCTATTAGTAGCCCTCAGCCACCACAAGCCAACAGATGTCATCGAGGTTTTATTGATGCGAGGGGAAGAAGAAATAAAACTAAAAATCACACTGAGCCGTAGAGGTGACTTTTTTAAACGTTAGCAAACAAGCTGAATCAACATAATGAATATAAAACAAATAATTATATCGCTGATGATGGTTACGATGACGGTCACGTTATCAGGAACTCTTAGCGGACAAAACCTCCCTCAATTTGTGAGACCAGAAGACCGACCTCTGCTCACTAAGCAGGCAAAGGACTTTTATACAGTGATTGATCCATTGGTGAAGAAAGTTTCTAATAGCACAGTAGTCATCAAGGCCGACGACAAAATTATAAGCTTGGGGACAGTCACTGAGAAAGGAATTGTCACTAAGTACAGCGAGATAGCTAAAATAAGCAAAAACATAAAAACTAATGTTAGAATGATCGCTAAGGATGGCACTAGCTACCCGATCAATCTCCTGCACATTTATAATAGCTATGACATAGCGGTGATAGAAAATATAGGTAAACTCCCTGCGGTGAATTTAAAAAAATCCGTCACGCCAGATGTAGGCTCATTCATCGTGGCATCCGGCGCATCTGAGCAAGCTCTTGCAATGGGGGTAGTGAGTGTGGAGCCACGTAGTCTGAAAGAAAAAGATAGAGGCTTCCTCGGAGTAGTCATGAATATGAGAGCTCAGGTGAAAGGCGGAGTATTATTAAATCATGTAGAACCGAAATCAGCAGCAGACCGTGCAGGCTTGTTGAAGGATGATGTGATACTCACCGTCGATGGTAACGCTGTTACAAATATGTTAGAGATGAGAAATTTTCTACAACAACGAATGCCAGGGGACGAGATCACTATCAGCTACAGACGCGATGGAGTAGTCTCCGCTGGTGTCAAAGTGAAGCTAGGCGCACGCAAAGATATCCCGCAGGTCAAACGCTCTAGAATGAATAGTATGAAGCGAATGGGGGGGAGAGTGAACGAGGTCAGTGAGGGGTTCCCGCAAGTTCTGCAATCAGATATTCAGCTCAGGAGTAAGTTCTGCGGTGCACCAATTGTCGATCTAAATGGAGACTTCGTGGGTGTCATGATCGCCAAATCCAGCCGCATTAAGTCCTATATCATCGAAGGGGCAAAGCTAGATGAGCTGCTCAATAGTGTTCCAGACAGATAGATTAGGAGCTATCTGTTAGATGGATCTCTCAGGAAACTAAATAAGGCTTCATTAACTTCTTTATTCGAGAGGGTATCATTATGGCCTGCTCCTGCCGCGTTATGAAAGGTCTTCTTACCAAGGTGTTTTTCGTAAACGGCCTTGCCATGTGATTGGTCGATAATCTCGTCTTGATCTCCGTGGATCACCAACAGTGGGCAACTCACATTTGCGATCCTCTTAATATTGGGAAACCGATCGTAAGGGAAGGGATTGATCTTAAATGGAACCCGATTAATACTTTTGAATGGACTAAAGAGCACCAGACCTGCGGGTTCAAATTGCTCAGCTAGCCAGACTGATGGGCCAGAACCAACTGACTGCCCGATAATAAAGATTTCCTTTTCAGGGATAGATAAAGTTTCTGTTAGATGTTGCCAGGATGCCTGGATGTTTAGATTGCATCCTGTTTCCGTCGGTCTGCCTTCGCTCAGTCCGTAGCCTGGGTAATCATACGTCAAGATGCCGTAACCATTTTCGTGAAGGAAATCCATATAGGGCTGGGCGAGGCTGATGTCCTCTGCATTTCCATGTGACCAGAGCAGGGTAGGCATGTCTTTATCTGCTTTCTTATAGATGATAGCGACTTGTTCTTCTTTGTCGTTGATCAAGTACTGAAAGCCAGCGAGGTCTTCAGAATATTTCGCTGCAGGTGGGAAGAAAATCAGGTTATCAGCGAAGAAAATAACTGCTAGTAATAGTAATAGATAGATAGAGAGCAGGGAATAGAAGGGCCGTTTCCAACTCCACTTGCCAATCACATATTTTGTCCAGTTGCTCATTTTGAAATCTTAAGAATTTGAGTTGCCATCATCAGCCATCATTACATTACACCAGCAGATATTTCTATGTTGCCTAGGTGATGCTGTCATTTAACCAAGCCTTATCAAGGATTTCTTGCGCCTGATTTTCAGTTTAGCACTCGATTATTCGTTCTTCAGCACCCTGATGAAGGCATCCTGTGGGATGTTCACCTTACCGATCGCTTTCATCTTCGCCTTACCTTTTTTCTGCTTTTCGAGTAGCTTGCGCTTACGAGAAATATCACCACCATAGCACTTCGCGGTCACGTTCTTGCTCATCGCAGAGATCGACTCACGCGCGATGATTTTCCCACCGATAGCAGCCTGGATGGCGACCACGAACAACTGTTTAGGGATCACTTCCTTTAGTTTCTTACATAGATGACGACCGTAAGCTTCTGCCTTATCGCGGTGGACGATACTGGAGAAAGCATCCACTGGCTCACCAGCAATCATGATGTCCATCTTGATCATCTTATCCGGACGGTATCCAGCATGCTCATAATCCATCGAGCCATAGCCCTTGGTCATCGACTTCAGCTTATCGTTGAAGTCTACTAAAATTTCCGCCAGCGGCAGAGTACAGGTGAGCATCACCCGCAAGTCATCGATAGTCTCGGTATTCTCCACCATGCCACGCTTATCCATAGTCAGCTTCATCATGTCGCCAATGTATTCCGCGGGAGTCATGATATAGACTTTCACCATTGGTTCACGGATCTCTTGGATTACTTGCGTATCTGGAAGCATGCATGGATTATCCACGATGAGTTCCTCACCGCTATTTTTCGTTACCTCGTAGATCACTGATGGGTAAGTAGAAATGATGTCCATTCCAAACTCCCGGCGCAAGCGCTCCTGGATGATCTCCATGTGAAGCAGCCCCAGGAATCCACAACGGAAACCAAACCCAAGCGCAACTGATGACTCAGCCTGCCAGGTAAATGCGGCATCGTTAATCTGCAGTTTCCCCATCGCTAGTTTAAGCGCCTCGAAGTCCGATGTATCGATCGGGTAGATCCCTGAGAAGACCATCGGCTGAATCACCTTGAAACCAGGTAGTGGCACTAGGCAAGGGTGCGCGTTATTGGTAATGGTATCACCGATCTTCACCTCAGCAGAAGATTTCATATTCGCGATCACATAACCCACGTCACCAGCATTCAAGATATCGCGCTTAGTCATCGATGGAGTGAAAACCCCGACCTCTTTGACCTCGTATGTCTTAGAAGTATGGAAAAGCTTGATCCGTGTGCCTTTCTGGATCGATCCACTCATCAAGCGCACATAAGAAACCACTCCACGGTAAGCATCATAAATAGAATCAAATACGGAAGCTCTTAGAAGTTGATCAGGGTTTTCTGTGGGCGGTGGCACACGCGCCACAATCGCTTCTAATATATCTTCGATACCAATGCCTTTCTTAGCCGAAGCAGGAATGGCATCCTCAGCGGGAATACAAACGATGTCTTCCAACTGCTTATGCACCTTAGGCAGATCTGCATTTGGTAGGTCGATCTTGTTGATTACAGGAATGATGATGAGCTCCTGCTCATTCGCCAAATGCAGGTTCGCCATGGTCTGAGCCTCAACTCCCTGCGCCGCATCCACAATCAGGATAGCACCCTCACAAGCAGCCAACGAGCGGGAAACCTCATAAGAAAAGTCTACATGCCCAGGCGTGTCTAGGAAATTCAGCTGATACCGAACCCCATCCTTTGCGTCGTAAAACATCGTCACTGGGTGGGATTTAATCGTGATCCCACGCTCGCGCTCTAGATCCATCGCATCCAGTAACTGGTCCTGAGCATCACGCTCTGCTACAGTCTGGGTAAATTCTAACAAGCGATCTGAAAGAGTCGTCTTGCCGTGGTCGATGTGCGCGATAATGGAAAAATTTCTTGTAAGCTCAATAGACATAATGCTGTGACCGCGAAGTAAGCCTAAAACCGCCAAGTATCACAGTAAAAAATGGTGAATTGGTGCGAATAATTCTGGAGCATCAAACAACACCGTTGACCGCAAGGCTGAGGGTTTAGACGCCGATCAAACTGTATGAACCAAATATCTTGTTTTTGTCTCAAATTTTTAATCAGTGTTCTAGCAGATAAAATGTCTGTTAAATACTAATGGTGAGGCTTTTATTTAGGGGATTCTAGTGATGATAAACTCTCAATATATGATTTATGGCGACCTTATTATCCATTGCTACTCGGTGTATCCATTTCTCTTTACTAAACCATGTTCGTTGTCGTTTGGCATACTGGCAGGTGGCGAAGTAGATGAGTTCTTGGCATCTCTCTCTGGTGATTTCTCCTCTGAGGTGTGATTGAATATCTCGGACGCCGATGGCTTTTTCGCAGGTCTTGGATAGTGTCTCATGGGCGGCTACTTCCTCGATCGCGCCAGAATCCATCATCTGCTGTGTGCGCGTTTTGATGCGCTCGCGGAGTTCTTCTCGGTCCCATTCTAGCAAAATTCCACGCAGATGTTTCTCGGTTTCCGTGTTGCTTTTCTCCCAGTCATTCTTGAGTCCCGACATTGGTTCGCCAGAAAGAATACAGATTTCTATTGCGCGGGTTACGTAGCGGCGGTTTTTTAGATTGGTCTGAGCTGCTCCTGTTGGATCTAGTTTTTCAAGCTGAGCGATGAGGTCTTCATCAGAAAGTGCATCTAGCTCAGTTCTGAGATCGTCATTCCCGGGTGGGAGTGGCGATGGACCGTGGGTGAGGAATTTGAGATACATTCCTGATCCTCCCACGATGATGGGAATTTTACCACGGTCTTGAATATCATTAATGACGGGCTTGGCGAGGTCGAGGTATTTCTGTGCATCAAAGTCTTCTGTGGGATCTAGAATGCCGAAGAGGTGATGTGGTGCTTGAGATAGCTCTTCAGCCGATGGAGCGGCTGTGATGGTATCGAGTCCTTGATAGACTTGGTAGGCGTCTGCGTTGACAATTTCTCCGTCTAAGTGATTTGCGAGTGCGATGGAAATACCGGTTTTCCCCGTGGCTGTGGAGCCACAAACATAGATAGGTCTTAAATGGGGGTGATGAAGTTTTTCGTTCACAACTCTGTTCTATCGGATGAGTGAATATTTGCTAAGAAAAAAGCGTGAAAAATTATCAGCAAGCTGGGATTCAAGGTCAAGAGGATTGAGCTTTAGCTCCTGCGCTAGATGCTCGAGAATTGAGCCTAGATTTGCAGGGTGATTGATGGGGGAGTTCATACTGGATTTGGTATGGGCTATCGAGAGTGGGTAGGTGATGACTTCCTCAGGAGGTAGCATGTCGGGAGAATCTGTCTCAATGAGTAATCGTTCGATCGGAATACGGGAGAAGATGCGTAGTTGGTTCTGTTTTCTTTCATTTAAGAAATATCCAGAAAATGAGAAGTAGGCACCTGCTGCAACGAGTTCTGGGATGAGCTCTGCAGAACCGTTGTAGGAGTGGAGGAGGAAGCCGCGCTGTGGGAAAAACTTACCTGTAGTTTCGTAGCTCAATTTCCTCGCCCTCAGAATGTCCATGAACCAGCCCCAAGCTTTGAGAATATGAACGGAGATGGGGGCGTTCATTTCGCACGCTAAATCTAACTGGTAGAGAAAGGAGTCTTGCTGAGCGGAGGTATCGAAATCTTTAATCCATCGATCTAATCCACATTCACCGATACAGGGAATGGGCGATCTAGAGAGATACTCACGCAGTAGAGGTTTCCAGTTCTGGTCACATGGGGTTTTCCATGGATGAAGTCCGTAGGATGGGATGATGAGATCTGGATGCTCCATCGCGAGTAGTTGCACTCGTTCCCAATCATCTGGACAGGTACCATTGACAACGCAACGCTCCACGCCAGCAGAGCGCATTTCTGAGATAATGGAATCTACATCCTGAAATCTAGAATCCTGAAGATGAAGGTGGGCGTCTTGCATGGGTTATTTTTTGATTATACCAAATTGGGTGGTTCGAGAGTTTTTGGGCTACGCCCGTTAGTGGTCATTAGTTGATTAGTCATTAGTCATATTCTTCGCTTGTAAGCGTCTATTCCATCATGCACCACGAATGACTAATCAACCCATGACTGATGACAAGCGCAGGCTTAATAATGGTCAAACCGCCAAGGCTGCCACTCTGCGGCAACACTAAATGAAAACAAAAAAAGGGACGTAGAATAGATCCACGTCCCTTTATGATTGTTATAGTTATTGGGTCAAATAATTATGACTTATAACGAAGGCGCTTCTTATGGCGATTCGCCTTTTGGCGTTTCTTGCGCTTGTGCTTATTGATCTTAGTCTTACGCTTTTTCTTTAAGTTTCCCATGATTGGTTTGTTGTTTACTGTTTGTTATTAGATTGTTCGAATTAGTGAACGAGTTTATTGAGTGGATACTCGATGATTCCTTCTGCGCCTAGATCCTTTAGTGTAGGGATGATTTGGCGTGCGATGGCTTCCTCAATCACTGTCTCAACTGCTACCCAGCCTTCTTCAGCGAGCTGAGAAATAGTAGGTCGGCGGAGAGATGGTAATGCTTCTAGCACTTTTGGCAAGTTTATTTCTGGTAAGTTCATCTTTAAGCCCACTTTATCGCGTGCTTCGAGTGCCGCTTTGAGCATCAGAACCATGTTATCCATCTTGTTTTTCTTGAACTCATCTTCCTGCGCCTGAGGGCTGGAGTAGAAGTGTGGGAATGAGGTGAGTAGGGTGTCCACGATGCGCAGCTTGTTCGCACGGATGGAGCTGCCGGTCTCGGTGACATCCACGATGGCGTCAACGAGGTCTGGCACTTTCACTTCAGTGGCTCCCCATGAGAACTCCACTTCTGCCTTGACTCCGTGTTTCTCTAAGTATCGCTCAGTGATACCCACACCTTCTGTGGCGATGCGCTTGCCCTCGAGGTCATGCACGGTCTTGATCGGTGAGTCTTCAGGAACCACGAGCACCCATTTGGTAGGGCGTGTGGTGGCGCGTGAGTAGGGGAGTTCGGCGAGATCCACGATATTGGCGCGGTTCTCATAGGCCCAGTCGAGCCCCGTGATACCGCAGTCAATAAATCCAGTGTCAATGTATCTGGCGATCTCCTGTGCGCGGATAAGATAAATATCTAGCTCTGAGTCATCTGATGATGGACGAAGCCCACGATCAGAAAGATAGACATTGTAGCCCGCTTTCTCTAGGAGCGCGATGGTTGGAGTCTGGAGTGAGCCTTTTGGTAATGCTATTTTGAGTGTGTTAGCCATGTTCGGTTATAAATTATGGTGTCAATAGAGCGGATTTATGGGGTGGGAAACATGGTTAATCAAGGCAATTATCAATGATTTGACAATTTTTGTTTTGAATTGACGTTGCACAGGATAGGATTTCTGGTAAACGATGCCAGTTACCCCTAGTATTAACCAATTTTAAAGAGATGTTTGTAGATAATATAAGAGTTTATTGTAAGGCCGGAGATGGCGGAAATGGTGTGGTTCATTTCCGCAGGGAGAAGTTTAGACCTAAAGGTGGGCCCGATGGTGGTGACGGTGGAAATGGTGGTGACATCATCATTCAGGTCAGCCCGCACACGGACAACCTCAAGGAGTTTTTCTACGATCCTAAAATCGTCGCCAAAAGTGGAGCTCATGGTGCTGGGGCACGTAAGCATGGAAAAAGCGGTAAAACCAGAATTGCTAAAGTTCCGCCAGGAACAGTGATCTATAAAAGCCCGGCTCTCACGATCAAGGATGCAGTAGAAATGGAACGCGGAGAGGGGATCGATCTCGATCCTATCGCTGACCTTACAAAATACGGAGAAGAATTTCTCCTTTGTAGCGGCGGTAAAGGCGGCAAGGGGAATTTCCACTATAAATCATCCATCAACCGCTCACCAGAAGAGCACACGCTCGGGACTGAAGGTGGTGAGAGTGTTTACTACTTTGAGCTGAGAAGAATCGCTGATGCAGGCATGGTCGGATTCCCTAACGCTGGAAAATCGACCCTCGTCAGTAAGTTATCAGCCGCTGAGCCGAAGATTGGTTCCTATCCATTCACCACGCTCAAGCCAATGGTTGGCGTGGTAGAGTTCCCAGGATTCAAGCGCTGTACTGTGGCGGATATCCCTGGACTCATCGAAGGTGCTCATCAGAACCGTGGTCTGGGTCATGAATTTCTACGTCACATCACTCGCTGTCATGTACTACTATTTGTCATCGATATGGGTGGAGTAGATGGACGCAACCCTATTGAAGATCTAGAAATCCTTCGGACCGAGATCAGTATGTATGACGAGGACTTAGCTAAATTTGAATGGATCATCGTGGCTAACAAAATGGATCTCGATGGTGCAGAGGAAAACCTAGAAATCTTCAAACAGAGATTCCCTAAACAACGGATCATCCCTATTTCCGCATCAGAGGAGCAAAATCTAGAAGAGCTCAAAAGTTACTTAGAAGAAACGGTAGCCTACAGACCAAAAGACGAAGAGCAGGGGTAAGGTTTACAGTTTCTTCGGCTTCCAGCCGCATTCTGTCCTCAATGCGTCTTGTAGTGAGATTTTTCTGGTATGAACGAAAAGGAAAGTAGAGGTGATTTATCCTTCTCTGTCTTAGTCTAAATCAGAATCTGGGATTCTCCCGCAGTGGTTCGTAACTACACCATGGAAGATGAGGTTCCTGAATGATTTAGAGGTGAGTTTTGATTTGCGACACTGCTGCGGAGTGAAGCACACGGCGGTTACAGATATGCATGGAGGCAAGACCACTAGTGAGTTCTATGTGGATGGTAGCCAAGTTACGGAAACGACTTCACGCAAAGTATAAAAAAATTTGACAGGGCATAAATGTTCTATGATGTTATAGGATCATGGTTATTAATAAAATACAATTATTACTAGTGAGTTTACTCAGTCTCATATCAATGGCTATGGTCAATGGCCAAGAAGATAAAAAATCTGATAATAAAACAAGTCCGATGGAAGAAATAGATTTCAAAGATGAGACTGACAAGGTGAAGTGGAGAACGGTGAATGATAGTGTGATGGGCGGTCGTTCTCAAGGCAGCAGTTTCCTCACAGAGGCTGAAAACAGGATCTTCTCAGGCGAGATTTCCCTGAAAAATAATGGCGGGTTTTCCTCAGTGCGCACAGTTGGTGCAGAATATGATCTTTCAGACTACGAGGGTGTGACGGTGAAGGTGCGAGGTGATGGTAGAAAATACTATTTTACAGCGAGAGCAAATAATCGAAGCCGGGTGGCTTTTTGGTATGACATGCAGACAAAAGCAGGCGAGTTGACCACGTTTAAAATCCCATTTTCATCGCTGTATGCTACTTCATTTGGGACTAAGTTAAATGGGATGAAGCTGAACTCAAAAAACATCACTAGTTTTGGGCTGATGCTATATGATAAGAATGATGGTGAATTCAATCTAGAACTAGTTTCAGTGAAAGTTTACGGAAATACTAGTAACCGAAAGCAAGAAAAACGCCAAGTTAAGTAGCCAGTACTAAACGGGCGAAAAATGAGTAGTGAATAATCACTACTCTCCAAGCACCTAACCAAGCACCCCAAGAATAACATAACCAACAAAATAATGAAAAAACAACTACAACAAACTCTCTGTGTCCTAACAGGAGTATTCGCACTCAGCGCATCAAACATCCAAGCCGCGACCAAAGATATCGTCGATACAGCTGTAGCTGCTGGTGACTTCAAAATCCTCGCTAAGGCACTCCAGGCAGCTGGTCTAGATAAAGCTCTTAAAGGTAAAGGTCCATTCACGGTTTTCGCACCCACTGATAAGGCATTCATGAGACTGCCTAAAGGCACACTAGAAACACTCCTCAAGCCTGAGAATAAAAGCCAGCTAACGAGTATTCTCACGTATCATGTAGTGGCTGGAAATGTAGATGGAGCCACTGCTGCTACCCTGAAAGAGGCTAAGACACTCAATGGAGAAAAGTTAAAAATTCAATTTAAGAATGCTGCGCTTTATCTTAATAAGTCACGCATTACAGCGACTGATATCAAAGCAACTAATGGTGTAATTCATGTGATCGATAGCGTTCTGATTCCTAAAAATCTAAAACCAACTTCAACAGTTGCAGTTGGTAAGGATGCTGTTTCGGAGAAAATTCTCACAGACGCGATAGATGTCGGTGTTGATCTCTTTAATGATGACAACGAAAAGGCATGCGCGGCGGTTTATAAGATCGCTGTGATGGCTGTTCTAGAGATAAAGCCAATGGCCCTCGATAAAAGAGACCTTGCTAGTATCAAGGACACTCTTGCCACAGTCAATACCTCTGAAAACCAACGTGAAAATGCATGGGCACTTCGCCGCGTGATGAATGCGATTCTTACTAAGCTAGGAAAGTAGAAAGGTAAATTCACATTAATTAGCAATTTATTGCCTGTTGACTAGCTCTGCTAGTCAACAGGCATTTTTTTGTTTGACGAGTCTGTAAAGCAGGGCCGGCATCGTCTTTTGCTTATAAAACCCACAGTGGACCATTATACCATCCTCACAGTGATACTGGATTGATCGTTTGATGGAATGATTTGAGGCAGTGGGCGCTATCCTAGCGATTGCGCTTGCTCATTCTCCCCGGAGCAACGGCGCATCTATACACCCTCGTTAGCCTATACCAGTGTATTATTCACCAAGTCGCCGTTTGCTGGCGGGATAGGTAAGTCGCTTGGTTTTAGTTCTAGCTCCATTGTGCCGCGTAGATCTGCCTCGATATCATCTAACACATCCAATTCAGGTCTGAAATCTGCCGCATGGTAGGACGACCTAACAAGTGGACCACTCGCTACGTGACGGAAACCTTTATCGAGAGCTATCTGCTTGAGCTCATCAAAATACTCAGGCTTTAGGTAGTCCACCACTGGCAAGTGACGCGGGGTAGGACGTAAGTATTGACCGAGCGTGAGGACGGTGACTTTATGATCTAACAGATCATCCATTGCCTTAAGAATTTCTTCATGTGTCTCGCCCAACCCTAGCATGATACCAGATTTAACGGAGACTTTACCATTCACCATCTCGCCGGCTTTCTTTAGCACTGCAAGTGAGCGCCAGTATTTTGCTCTACTTCTTACTAATGGGGTAAGACGTTCTACGGTTTCTAGATTGTGATTAAAGATATGTGGTCGAGCATCCATGCACAGTTTCAGTGCCCAATCGCGATCATTAAAGTCCGGACAAAGCACTTCAATAATAATACCAGGATTCACTGCGCGGATGGCAGTGATGGTGCGGTTGAAATGTTCGGCGCCTCCGTCCTTGAGGTCGTCTCGGGCTACGGCGGTAATCACTACGTGCTTTAGGCTCATACGTTTAGTCGCTTCAGCAACACGCATTGGTTCGTCGTCTTCCAGCGCATCCGGTTTGGCTGTCTTGACCGCACAGAATCCACACGCACGGGTGCACTTGTCACCTGCGATCATGAAGGTTGCTGTTCCCTGACCCCAACACTCCCAGCGGTTAGGGCACTGAGCTTCCTCACAAACAGTGACTAAATTTAAATCCTTAATCATGGATTTAGTGTCCCAGAATACGGGGTTATTCGGCAACCGTACTTTAATCCACGACGGCTTCTTATCCGTGTGAAGTATCGGGTCCATCTTCATTCTTGGTCCAGCGCAACTCATGTCGGGAAACTATGACAGAAACTTTGAAAATGAAAGGGAAATCCTATCAAAGTCGATGCTCGAGGCGGCTAAAATGAATGGCACATAATTTGAAGTCATTATCCCGTGAATTCTTTAGTCCTCGCTAAAAATCTCCCGACTATACTAGCGCTTAGATGGCCGGGCAGTTATTGATCGTTTGGAAAAAATCATTTCCTTTGTCATCAACGAGAATGAATGCTGGGAAGTTTTTAACAGTAATCTTCCAGACTGCTTCCATTCCTAGCTCTGCGAAATCTACAACCTCTACGGACTTGATATGATCTTTAGCTAGGATAGCAGCCGGACCACCCATCGAACCTAGGTAGAATCCGCCATACTCCTTGCATGAGTCGGTTACGATTTGAGATCGATTCCCCTTCGCTAGCATGACCATTGATGCACCTTTCTTCTGGAAAATAGGAACATAGGCATCCATTCTACCGGCAGTAGTCGGCCCGAACGATCCAGATGCCATTCCTTCTGGCTTCTTCGCTGGTCCTGCATAATAAATGGGATAGTCCTTCACGTAGTCTGGCAAATCTTGCCCAGAATCTAGCATTTCGCGTAGCTTCGCATGAGCACTGTCGCGAGCTACGATGATAGTCCCACTCAATGAAAGCGCTGTGGTTACTGGATATTTTGTAAGCGTCTCCAGCGTTTTCTCCATCCCTTGATCGAGGTCTATTTCTACTCCTTTAAATTTCCAGTCACGGTATTCATCTGGGATGAATTGACCTGGATTAGTCTCTAGCTTTTCTAGGAAAACCCCATCCTTATTGATCTTTGCCTTTGCCTGTCTGTCAGCCGAACATGAAACTCCGATCCCCACTGGACAAGAAGCACCATGACGAGGCAAGCGGATCACTCGCACATCAAGTGCAAAATGCTTACCACCAAACTGCGCACCTATGCCGATCTCTCGCGATAGCGCTAACAACTCCTTTTCCAACTCGATATCGCGGAATGCTCTGCCGTGTTCATTCCCAGAATTAGGCAATTCATCGTAATAGCGAGTCGATGCCATTTTCACTGTCTTGAGGTTCATCTCTGCTGATGTCCCTCCAATGACTATTGCTAGGTGATAAGGGGGGCAAGCTGAGGTCCCTAGGGTCGCCATTTTAGCCACACAGAATGACTTTAGGGCATCAGGATTTAATAGTGCCTTGGTTTCCTGATAGAGAAATGTCTTGTTCGCTGAGCCGCCACCTTTTGCGATGAAGAGGAACTCATAAGCACCGCCAGAAGTGGCATAGAGGTCGATCTGGGCTGGGAGGTTAGTTTGGGAGTTCACCTCTTGATACATATTTAATGGCACTGTTTGAGAATAACGTAAATTTTCCTCAGTATAAGTCTTGTAGATGCCGTGAGAAATAGCTTCAGCATCATTGAATCCAGTGTAAACATCCTCTCCCTTCTTGCCCATAATGATGGCGGTCCCAGTGTCTTGGCAGTTCGGTAAAATTCCATTGACTGCTATTTCCGCATTTCTCAGCAGAGTCAGCGCCACCATTTTATCGTTCTCGGTCGCTTCTGGATCATCTAGGATCGCTGCGACTTGTTTCAGGTGAGATGTGCGAAGCTGAAAGCAGATTGCCTTTGACCCTTCATTAGCCAAATGAGTGATTGCTTCTCGGCTTATCGTGAGGATTTCTCTGTTGCCGAGCTTTTCTACCGAGACACCCTCAGTGCTGATTAGTTCATACTCCGTCTTATCTGGACCGAGAGGGAAGGGCTTTTGGTAGTGGAATTCTGGGGTGGACATGCCTGTATAGTATGAAGCGATGGGGGATGATGAAGAAAAAAATGAGAATTCATGAATAAATCTGAACTTCTAGTTGTCTTATGATTATGAAATGTTACTTTTCTAGCATGTTAAATAAATTTTTTACTGCCACGGTTATCGCTGGGGTGTCAGCCTTTTGTACAATGTTAGCTCACGCTGATGAAGCCGCTGAGAGAGTCCTGCATGGGGCGAGATTTGCCGCCACACTTCAGAATCAAAATCTACATGGACACATGAAGAAAAATGGTCGTAAGACCCCCATCACGCTTTTCCTAAGAGGTGAAGATATCCAGTTTCAATATAAAGTGGGAAAAGTGGATCATAGATTCCATATGCGACTCAAAGAAAACCAGTTTGACCTATTAGAAATCATCGAAAATAAGACTCGGAAATTTAATGATGCTAAACTAGCTGAGAAAATCAATAAGACGGATCTTTCCTTCGAGGATCTCTCGATGAGATTTCTGTATTGGCAGGATAGCTCTATTGTGGGTGAAGAAAAGATTAGTGGCCAGAAATGTCATAAAATCAGACTTATTAATCCAGATGAAGCTGGTGACTACCGCATTGTTTATGCATGGGTGCATCAGAAGTTTGGATCGTTAATGCGTGTAGTAGGTTACAATGCTGCGGGTGATCCGCTAAAGCAATTCCAGGTCACTGACATCATGAAAGTAGGTAAGCAATTCACTCTGAAACGTATGCGCGTGGATAGTATGGATGACAACAAAGTAACCGGCACAACTTACCTAGAATTTGATAAACCCCGAAAAGCAGTAGGTGCTCAGCCTGGACGATAATCTACTTTTCAGTGGATGATTCGATCAAGTTTTCTTTTCGGTACAGGTCCTTATTAGATGCCTGAAACTCTGCTTTCAGGCGGACTTTGAATGTTGATAGATCCACCAAATCCCAATTCGTGAATGACCAGTCTCCATCAACGCCATCGTGGCTGATCCCAAGTAGTAGATGAACGGCATCATCTAGGATCTTCAAGGTCCGTGTCTTTGGCTCAAAGTAAAATGTGCGAAAACTTGATGACCTAGATTTCTTTTCATACAGCTTAGGGTCTAAGTAAAAAACGGTCTTACTAGCTGTGTGTTCTATCCGCATATCGGGATAACCAGATCGCTGCGCCTTGCCTTTTCTATTCAGCGGTATCGCGCATGTCAGCTCTGGGTGCTTGTCTAATTCGATTAAAAGAATATCCTCAAAATACCGAGAGGCTTCATTGATTCTACGGAGCTTCTTGATTGGAGAATCAGCTTTATTAAGCGTTAAGATAGCCTTCTCGATGGCGACCTTGATCTGAGTTAGGACGACTGCATGGCTGGGAGTTTCTTTATTAAATGGCAACACCTTCTTCCCGCTGGAACTTTCTACTACTTGAGAGAACAGGAATGTTCGCGCTCCTAGATCCTCCGCGAGTAGTCGTTTGACCAGTGTATTATCGTCAGTCTTTTCTTGTGCATGGCAGCAGAGTAGAGTGGCGAAGGTAATGAATGATAAGCATTTGATCATATTGGTTGTTTGATTATTTAGAGCGAGTGTTTATGGGTATCTCCCTTATTATTAGCCTGCCAATATTCACCCGACTCTACATCAAGACAGGTAAGATACCCTCTATGATTGAAGGCGTAGGTATCGATACAGATGGCATGGGGGAGGATGCCAGGCATATTGCCTCGCTGTGGAGTGTGGCCGCAAATGATGGTTTTATTAGACACATGAGGTTTTAAATCTCTAAACCTTAGCCAACACATAACATCTGTCTCTTGTTCCTCTGGTGGCAGCAGTGGATCCAGTCCTGCATGAACGAAAATATGGTCATCTGTCTCATAGAATAGTTTACAGCTTTTGATGAATTCCCAGTATTCATCTGGAATGCCGCCAATAGAGGATCCAAAGGAATTCAGTGTTTGATCGCCGCCATTCATCGTCCAAAAATAATACGCTTCAGCGCATAGCCTTGATTCAGCCATCATCTCCTCATGATTCCCTAGCAACGTAATGAGATTGTATTTCTCTCGAGCCGCAATCATCCAATCCATGACTCCCTTAGAATCTGAACCGCGGTCAATATAATCGCCAAGTGCGATGATGGTATCAGACTCACAAAAACCAGCAAACTCCTCTAACGTTTTCAGTGCTTTCAGGCAACCGTGGATGTCGCCGATCGCTAGTTTTCTGCCTAAATTTTCTTTCATCATCGTCGGATAGATTATAGGCTAAAATTCTAATTGGTCGATTTAAATTTGGAGATAAAAAATTCTGGAAATCATCATTGATAGTGATACTTTTTTAATATTAGATAATTCTTATGAATGTTCACCACTTAGAGCTCTTTTATTATGTTGCTAAATTTGAGGGGATCACTGCTGCTGTTAGTAAGATGCCTTATGGGATTCAGCAACCCGCAGTGAGTGGGCAGATCTTGCAATTGGAGAGTGAACTAGGGGTGAAGTTATTTAATAGGCGCCCTTTTGCACTGACGCCTGAGGGCGATGAGTTGTATGATTATGTGTATCCGTTTTTCTCGCGTATGGGACAGGTTGAAGAGAGTTTAAAAGGGGAGCTTGGAAAGCATCTGCGTATCTGCGCCTCGGCATCGGTGTTACGCACACATTTACCTAATGTTCTGGAAAGGATGAAACTCAGGATTCCTGATTTGAAATTAAGTCTCAGAGAAGTTGAACCTGCCGCTATCTATACGAGCTTACTCAATCAACAAGCAGATATCGCGATCAGTATTATTTATGGGAAACTTACCGATGGACTGAAGGCGGAAGAGTTACTCAGATTGCCCATTGTCTTACTAGTACCAGACACATGCAAGGTAAAGACTCTAGATGAGCTCATTGAGAATAGTGATGAAGGTAAAGGGATGAAAGCGAAGATTCCGCTAGTGGGTCTACCGCCCCATGAGGCCTTACAGCAGATTTTTCAGAAGGGCTTACAAGAGAGACAAATAGAGTGGGACGTGAGCGTGGAGGTGAACTCGCTGGATGTGATTCAGAGCTATGTGAGGCGAGGTTTTGGTGCGGGTATCGCAGTGGGAGTGCCAGGAGAATCTGGTGAGGAATTTAAGGCAGAAGGCTGCCATGTAATCCCTCTGGATGGTTTTTCTCCATTAGTGATAGGAATTTTATATCAGGGTCTAATAAAACCCATCGCACAAGAGTTTATAGATGAAACTTTGAATTATGCGAAAAAATTAACTTAGAACAAAATGAATAACTACACTATACTACACACGATTGTTGGGCTGTCCTTATTAGGCAGCGTTCACGCGCAGGAAGCGCAGAAAACCGTAGAGAATTTAGGTGACTCGGTAGTCACTGCTTCTAGAGTTCAGGAATCTGTGTTACATTCTAGTTACTCGGTGACTCTGCTCAATGCAGATGACGTGCTGGAGAAATCTCTCCGTACTATTCCAGAGGCACTTCGCTACTCTGCTGGTGTTCTTATCCAGAAGACGACACATGGTCATGGCTCTCCGTACATTCGTGGATTCACAGGGCGGCAAAATTTGCTCCTCGTAGATGGCATCCGCATGAATAATTCAAGCTATCGCTCAGGACCCATTCAGTATTGGAATACGCTAGACGCAAATGCAATCTCACGCATGGAGCTTGTGCGAGGACCTAGCTCAGTGCTTTATGGTTCCGACTCACTTGGCGGGACGCTGAATGTTTTGAGTAAATCTTCGGGGTTTGAAAATGAACTGGGCTGGTTCGATAGAGGTAACCTTTTCTACAAATATGATACCAACAGTGGTAGCCACACAGGCAGGTTGGAAGAGCAGTTCGGTGTGGGTGGAAAATGGGGGGCGTCGCTCGGACTTTCACTCAAAGATTTTGGTGATATCCGAGACTCAAATCTCGGTAGGATGAAGAATACCGGCTATCAGGAACAGAGTTTTGATATGAAACTTGAGTATGCTCTGAGTTCTACCTCTAAGCTCACACTAGCGCATCAGTATCTCAATCAAGACGATGTCTGGCGTTGGCATAGCACTAAATTTAATCCCGGATGGATTCATGGTAACCATGTGACTGAATCTGGAACACTGGATGAACGCATTTACGATCAGGAGCGATCGCTGACATACCTTAGATTAGACGGTGAGGCTTCACACCAGCTGATGAGGCAGTGGGAAACCACGCTTTCCTATCAAAAATCTCAAGACTCGGAGCGCAGAGATGGTCGGTTTTCTAACCTCGATGTGGATACCTTCGGGCTGGCTTTTCAGAGCCGTGGTGACCTAGGCGCTGGAGAAATCGTTTGGGGATTTGACTATTATCATGATGAAGTGAACTCACAAGCGAATGAGCCAAGACGCCGTCCGGTGGCAGATGATGCCAGCTATGATACACTGGGTGCATTTGCTCAGTATAAATGGGAGGTCAGTGATAAGCTAGAACTCTCAGCAGGGCTCAGATTAAGTCATTTTAGTGCCGATTGGGGTAAGGTTTTTAACCGTTCCACTGGACTCGATGAAAGCGGTGATGGCGACTGGAGTAATGCAGCACTGAGTGTGAGAGCTAACTATGAAATTAATGAAAAAAACCACCTCTTTGGGGGCGTTTCACAGGGCTTCAGAGCACCTAACCTAGAAGACCTAACAGGCTCTAACATTTCAAACTCAGCAGACGAAGTAGTGGGTTCTGCAGATGTGGATTCTGAGGATGTAATAAGCTTCGAAACTGGAGTCAAACATGAGAGTAATACATTGCGTCTCACGTCCTCAGTTTTCTACACAGCAATCAATAATCCAATCACCAGCGTGGTGGATAATACTGGCACGGATAGGCTACTGCGCATCACGAATGGCGAAGATGGATACATCTACGGTGTCGAGTTAGAAGGGGAGTATCATATTAATGATCAGTGGAAACTCACCGCAAATATTACTTACCAAGATGGTAAGCAGGACACACTTGATGAAATAGGTGGGGTAGTGACTAGCGACACTATTCGGCGTCTTTCCCCCCTAGCGGGATCAGCCTCACTAAGGTGGACACATCCTAACGATAAAGTCTGGGTAGAAACTACCGTTCTCGCAGCGACCACACAGAATAATCTTGGTGCTGGCGACCTGCGTGATGGTCAGCGTGTCCCCACGAATGGAACTCCTGGATACCTCATAGGTACGATGCGTGCAGGTTGGCAGGCTCAGGAAAACATGCTGTTCACTCTAGGACTAGAAAACCTAACGGATGAAGATTACAGAGTGCATGGATCTGGTGTGAATGAGACTGGATTCAATACCGTTCTGGGAGTCAAATTTAGCTGGTGAATTCAATCCAGACCCGCCGCAATATTTAGAACCTCATCGAGTTTGTCGATGAGGGTTTCTCTGATTGGATCGGCCCTAACAGAGAGGTCGCGCTGGATTTTTTCATACTCTTCTCTACCTTGTTTAGTTTCTATCTTCACTGGGCTGAGGTTGTATTCTGTTAGATCATAGGGTGAGGCACGCATATCTAATTCACGGACGTCCTTAGCTAGCAAAAAGCACTGCCAGAGCAGTTCACTGGAGATCCATGGCATCGCCTTGTAACACCATTTGTAGAGATCCATATTAGTGTGAAGACAGCCGGGTTGTTCGTATTCATAGCGGTTATCATTATCAGGGCGGAGCTTGTTCATACCATGTGCTGACGATGAGAAAAACCGATAAGCATCATAGTGACTGCAGCGGACTGTTCTAGATTTCAGCACGTTATTTGTTTCTTCCTGGCTGAGCCGGAGTGGTGCGGACTCACGATGACGGACGTCTCCTTCCTGATAGACCATCGCCCATTCATGCAGGCCGAAACATGAAAAGTTCGCTGTGCGTCCCTGGGTAGCTTCTAATAGCTTCTGGATCCAGCGAAGTCTAGGAATTCGCTTCTCTGGCATGAGCGTAGGATCTAAGAAAACACCACCATTTATTTCTCGATAGTATTTACTGCTGAATTGCCCCGCCGCTGGCGCTTCCAATACATTCCCCCCATTCAGACCAGGATGCCAAGTTTCCAACCTACCCATAGAATAGGAGTAGTAAGAGAAAAGAAAATCATGCACAGGATGCTTGGCGCCGGCACCTTTTCTCTGGCGATAGGGATCTGTCCAGGATCTTACCTGATGGGTGAAATGTTCAGCCGTGTCTCGCCATTGCTGGTGTGGAATTAAATTTTGCTCAATGGCTTTCATTTAAATTTAGCCGCGTGAGCGCTCAAGGAGAAGAAGCATGATGAATGAAAAGATAAGATTTAATTCCTGCTGAGAAGTAAGTTCTTCCGATAGCTTATCAATCTGGAATTTCCCTTCCCAGAGTGCGGGCTTCTTGGTGACACGCATCACACTGTCACCATTACTTTGTTGGGTGGCTAGGTATCTAGGGTTAAAGAGGTAGGAGGTAGCCATGCCCACGATGGGAATCTGTCCTAAGAAACTATCGAAAACCTTAGCAGCCGGGTTTTCCTCAGAAATGAGATAGTCTGGAGCGTTATCACCAAGGTTAAATGTCTCGTAACTTGCCTTCCATAATGAACGCATTCCCTTCCTTCCCACTGATCCTATTTTTGTGCCTTTTTCGGTTTCGAAGAAATACCGAGCTGACCAGTCGAGCACCTTATTTGCCTTGATCGTGCCGAGCTTAGTGTTTTTAGATTTGTCGGTGAAGATCTCCACTTTTTCTTTAAATTTAAACAACTTCTGCTTCACATACACAAGCGAGCGTCCAGCCGAGTCCGTGATCTGTAACTGCGGCGCGAAGGCGAGAATCTTAAATGAAACGAATAGGGGATACACCGCATTACTGAGAACAGGAATGTCTAAGTCTTGAGACGAGGCAGTAATATCTGACGAAAGAGGGTCTGAGCCAAGTGCTTGATAGGGATTTGTCATTTGCTTTTTATATAAGGATGGTTCCGTATTACGACATTTTTTTTTAACTGGGGAGGTTACTCTCTAGTTGTATTCTAGAGTGTGAGATGAAACATCTCAAGATGAACACACTGTAATTGACATTTTCTTTTATTTCAGTCCTATTATAAACCCATGAACGATCAAGAAATTAAATCTACTCCTTTGGAGGCCCTTCATGTTGAGTTAGGTGGGAAAATGGTTCCTTTTGCAGGTTGGAATATGCCCGTACAATACACCTCTAACATGGATGAACATCATGCTGTGCGTGAAGCTGTGGGGATATTTGATATTTCACATATGGGACAGTTTTTCCTACGTGGAAATGGGGCTGAGGAGTGGCTGAATGGGATCTTATCTAATGATGTCAGCAAGCTAGCTATCGGTGAAGCGCAATACACATTCATACTCAATGAACAGGGTGGGGTGATCGATGATTTGATTATTTATCGCTTTGGTGATGACCAGATATTTCTCGTGGTGAATGCTTCGATGATCGATGAGAATTTCGCATGGCTGAATGATCATCTAGCTGAGGGTCTCACGTTGACAAATGAATCCGACGCATGGGCTGGCATGGCTGTGCAGGGGCCTGATGCCGAAGAGACTTATGCGAAGCTTATCCCTGAGCGCGAGCTTCCGAAAAGAAATGGTATTGATACTTGGGAGCATGACAACCAGAAATTTATCGTCTGTCGTACAGGGTATACAGGTGAAGATGGATTTGAAATTTTCGTTTCTGCAGATCAGGGTCCGAGCTTGTTCAAGAAGTTTGTCAATGCCGGAGCTAAACCTTGTGGACTAGGTGCGCGTGATAGCCTCAGACTCGAAGTTTGCTATCCGCTAAATGGCTCAGATCTATCACCACAGCGAACTCCAGTGCAAGCTGGACTTGGTTTCTTCTGTGCGATTGACAAACCATTTATTGGTCGAGATATCTTGAAGAAGCAAAAAGAAGAGGGCTTGAAAGAGAGACTTGTAGCAATCAAATACACAGGTAAAGGCCCTCCTCCTCGAGCCCACTATGGAGTCTTCACTAAAGATGGAGACCAGATAGGGGAGCTTTCCAGCGGAGTTTTCTCACCCACTCTGAAAGTGGGAATTGCCATGGGTTATTTACCAGTAGAATTTGCCAAAATAGGCGCTGAGGTGGATATTGATGTCCGAGGACGGAAGTTTCCTGCCAAGGTGGTGAAAAAACCTTTTTACAAGAAGGATTAATTTAGACATAAATAGTCAACAATCATTTAAACACCTAATCAATATGAGTTTACCAGAAAATTTAAAATACACAGCAGACCACGAGTGGATAGCCTTAGAAGGAGGTTTAGTAACAGTAGGGATCACCGATCACGCACAGGAAGAACTTACTGATATTGTTTTTGTAGAGTTGCCAGAAATTGGCCGCGTATGCGAGGCAGAAGAAGGCATCGCAGTGGTGGAATCTGTGAAGGCAGCATCAGATATTTACGCACCACTTGCGGGTGAGATAGTGGAGGTAAATAACGATCTCGAGGCTGATCCTGCATTAGTAAACACTGATCCTCACGGTAAAGGTTGGATTTTTAAAATGAAGGTCAAGGATCTAGCAGATGTTGATGCTCTGATGGATGCAGATGCGTATAATTCCCATATTGGAGGTAACTCTTAAGCATATGTCAGAACACCTAGATTTTTGTAGTCGTCACGTAGGCGTTATTGGCAGTGACCGTGACGAAATGATCCACGCGCTCGGATACAAGCGTATTGCAGACCTCATCGAAGATGCGGTTCCAGCCAATATCCGTTTTGAACATGAGATGGACTTACCCGCGGCTCTCTCTGAGGTAGAAGCTCTTGGTCTATTGAAGCAAATCATGGATCAAAATGAAGTGATGATTTCATGCATCGGTCAGGGTTATTACGGCACCCACACACCAGCTGTTATCCAAAGAAATGTTTTAGAAAATCCAGGTTGGTACACTGCTTACACTCCTTATCAGGCTGAGATAGCTCAGGGTAGATTAGAGGCTCTGATTAATTACCAGACGATGGTTTCTGAACTTACAGGCCTAGACATAGCGAACTCATCATTACTCGATGAAGGAACTGCAGTAGCAGAAGCTGTGACTCTCGCTAAATCCGGGAAATCTAAAGGCACCAGCATTTTCATCTCTGATAAATGTCTACCTCAAACCATCGATATTGTCCAAAACCGTTGTGAGCCACTCGGCCTCATCGTTCATGTTGGCGACTGGAAATCTTTTGACCCTGCTTCATGCGAAGGACTTTTCGCCTCGATCGTTCAGTATCCAGATGTTGACGGTGGAATTAATGACTTTGCTGAATTTCATGAGAAAGTGCATCAAGCTAAGGCCATGACCATCGTGGCCGCTGACCTTCTCGCTCTGACCGTGCTCCGGCCTCCTGGAGAGTTTGGCGCAGACATCGCAGTAGGATCCAGCCAGAGATTCGGAGTTCCACTCGGATTTGGTGGACCTCATGCTGGTTATATTGCTTGTAAAGATGCACTCAAACGCAAGCTTCCTGGCCGCATCATTGGTGTCTCCATAGACGCCAACGGCAAGCCTGCTTATAGGTTGGCGCTCCAAACCCGCGAGCAACACATTCGCCGTGATAAGGCGACTTCTAACATTTGCACTGCTCAAGTATTACTCGCGGTTATGGCATCTATGTACGCTGTCTATCACGGTCCATCTGGTCTGCAAACGATCGCTATGGGATGTCACGAAATGGCCACCGTTGTTGCGCATAATCTTAAGTCCGCTGGATTTGAACTCACTAATGAAGTTTTCTTTGATACTCTCACTGTGAAAACTCCGGGAAAGGCGGATGAGATCCACGCCGTTGCAAATGAATTTGGTATTAACTTCCGCGTGATCGACTCTGACCATGTGGGGGTTTCATTCGATGAAACGCACACTCCAGAGCATGGGATGGCTATCCTACAAGCGTTCGGTATCGATGCTGATATCGTGATGCCCGAGGATGATTCATTCGGCTGGGAGGCCGGCTTCGCCAGAGAGTCAGTATTCTGCACCGCGGCGGTGTTTAATTGCCACCACTCCGAGACAGAAATGCTCCGTTATCTAGCTAGGCTAGAGAAGCGTGACCTCGCACTGAACGAATCAATGATCGCTCTGGGCTCCTGCACGATGAAGTTGAACGCGACCTCAGAAATGATACCTCTCAGCTGGCCAAGCGTTTCTAACATGCATCCATTTGCACCTGAGTCACAGACCCATGGTTACCTGGATATGTTAGACAGCCTCTCTGAATGGCTCGCTGAAATCACTGGGTTTGCGGCAGTTTCGCTTCAACCTAATGCTGGCTCCCAAGGCGAGTTCGCTGGGCTTCTAGCGATTCGTCGTTACCACATTTCTAATGGAGACAATGACAGAAATATCTGCCTCATCCCAACATCTGCCCATGGCACAAATCCTGCGTCCTCAGTCATGGCAGGCTTCAAGGTAGTGCCAGTAAAATGTGATGATGACGGTAATATCGACGTCGCGGATCTAACCGATCTAGCTGAAAAGCATTCTGCTAACCTAGCTTGTCTAATGGTCACTTACCCATCTACCCACGGGGTCTATGAAGCCACCATCAAGGATATTTGTCAGACTATTCATCAGCATGGCGGGCAAGTTTATATGGACGGAGCGAACATGAACGCGCAGGTAGGTCTCACTAGCCCTGGCTATATCGGAGCAGATGTCTGCCACCTAAACCTCCACAAAACATTCTGCATCCCACATGGTGGCGGAGGGCCAGGAGTAGGTCCTATCGGAGTTGCTGAGCAGCTCGTGCCTTTCCTACCCGGACACAGAAGCTTTGATTCACAGGAGGGTGCTGTCAGTGCGGCACCATTCGGAAGTGCCTCCATCAATACTATTTCATGGATGTATATCGCCATGATGGGAGCTGAAGGTCTCACCGAGTCGACCAAGATAGCCATCCTTAATGCCAACTATGTTGCACACCGTCTGAAAGAATTCTACCCAGTGCTCTACTCAGGAAATAAAGGTCTCGTGGCGCATGAATGTATTATCGATGTTCGTCCTCTGACAGATGCATCTGGAATAGGGGTGGAAGATGTTGCGAAACGCCTCATCGACTATGGCTATCACTCACCAACCATGAGTTTCCCAGTCTCTGGCACGCTCATGATAGAACCTACTGAGTCGGAGTCTAAGGGAGAACTAGATCGTTTTTGCGACGCGCTCATCTCTATCCATGGAGAAATTCTAGAGGTCATCGATGGCACAGCAGATAAGGAAAATAACGTCCTCACCAACTCACCACACACCGCAGAAGTAGTCACCAGTGATACCTGGGACAGACCATACAGCCGTGAGAAGGCAGCTTACCCAGTAGCGAGCCTCCGTCAGCATAAATTCTGGCCATACGTAGGCAGAGTGGATAATGTTCACGGTGATAGAAACCTGATGTGCTCATGCATCGGAATGGAGGCATACGCTGAACAGTAGATGATTCTTCATTCAAAAAGACTAGTCAGCGAGATTGGTTAGTTATTTTTAAGCTGTGGAAGTTCCCTTAATAAAAGAAAACTGGTATTTTAGCTTTTTTGCGTTAGATTTTTGAGCGTGTTACATATTATACTATAATGACTTCAAGATACTCAAGAAAAGGAATTTTAACTGGGATCTCAGTGGCGGCACTGGTGGCGACAGCCATCGGCATGGCGGATATTACTGTCAAAGATGACATGGTTGATAAATCAGCAGAGGCCATTGTTGAGCAACGCTTTTCTGAGACTAAGGATCTCGTGCTCAAAGATCTCAGCCATTCTGATCTCGTGAAGCAACTTGCTAACGAAAAATTCCTTGTTAGAGAAGATGCTAGTAAACTTATCTGGCGCAGAGGCAAGCCTACACTAAGCGCCTTAGAAGAAGCCGTTGTCTCTACAAACCCAGAACTTATCTCTAGAGCCGCAGAATTAATTAGATATATCAAAGTCGGCATTTCTCCAGACACATCTCCGCGCGTAACCAAGCTCGTGCAGTCATTTACAGATGCTAATAATGATGAGAAAGAAGATATTCTCAGAGAGCTCTTAGCAGAAAAGGCATACTCGCAGATGCTCTTCATGCTTTCAGAAATGAAAGACCAAGCTCTCGCCCTATCTCTTTATGAAGGGGATTTCAGTAGACTCGGACACGATGCGGCTAAAGAGTCTATAAGCAAAGGTGATATTGACGCTGCTATTGAGCAGTTAAAGTTAATACCTAGAAGCGAAACTTCGCTACGCTCACTCGCCTACCTCTATGCCCAGACCGGTAGGCTAGATGCAGAGTTAGAACGGCTTAAAAAGATGAATGATAAGCTGATCGATAAGCAATGGGAGAAACACCTTAATTTAGAAAAGTCAAACCATGCCGATCTCCGAAAGTTCGCCCAACGCGAGAGCCTTATGGGTGTTCTGGCAAACCTAGATTTGTTAGCAGGGGACCCTGATGAAATGTATTGGTTTTACGCTAAAAAGTCACCGTTAACAGCTAAGACGGGGCTGGCTATAATCAAGGCGCAGTATGAGGGCGAAGGCGAGCAATTCATCCATAAAGCTCACGTCCAGCAAGAACAGATTCTAGAGCTATCCAAGGACGAGAAAGCTTCTGACCTCAGCAATCAGACCATCAAGTCCATGTGCCTTACAGGTGCCGGGTATCTAGTTGAGCCATACATGCTGAAGAGAGATCAGTATGTATCCTTCTCCTATCTAGAACGAAGAGAGAAGCCAAAAGCTGCACTTGCAACGATAGGGATAACTGACTCAGCATCGCTACAGAAATTCATCAGCGAAAATACCCGTCTAGCTATCAATGAAATTGAGGTGGAGCAGGAAGACATGCGAGAATTTAGAGGAAAAGAGAAAATCCCTTATTTAACTAGACTCATTGCCGTTGCAGAATTTTATTATAATAAAGGTCAGCCAGAAATAGCTAAAAATATCATCACTCCACTCCTCAAGGAATTCCAAGCCCAAGAGAATAAAGAGTGGTTTAAAGTTGTGGAGTCTATCGCGAACCAGAGAATGCATGCCCTCGCCATAGAACTGGTCCTCGATAGAGGTGACGGAGACGATACCTACCGACAAATGGTGACTTATCTCTACGATGATACTGCAGAGACAGACCTCATCTGGAACACCTTGCTCAAACGTGACGAGGTCACTCCTGAAAAGTCATTCAGGGATCTTGCTGTCATCATGGGAGTCTATCAGTCAGAAATAAAAACTTACCTACAGCTTCAGGATGAACTGATAAAGATAGCGACCAAACAAGGAGTTGTGAGTCTTAAAGCAATGCGAACCGCGCTCCTCTCAGTGACGACCTACCGACAAGATTCAATTAGCGCAAAACGATACGCCAAGCAACTACTCGATACAGAAGACGACAAAGTAGCAATTCCTCTGAGAAAAATCGAATACCTTAGTGAACTATCTAATGCTCTAGACTGGAAGGGCATCGTCACTCTGTTGGATGAGGACAGTTCATTCATACAGAATTCACCAAGATGGTATGCCATTTATTCCATAGCTAAGCGTAAACTAGGAGACAGAAAGGGCGCTGACCATCTGCTCAACTATTCTAAGCTCATTAGCACTGGGCTCAACGACGAGCTCCGCGATATTGCACTAGAACATTATCTGGCTGGATACTATGATATTTCCACAAAAATAATAGAGCGTATTCTCATCATCGGATCAGTGAACAGAGACTCTAATCTTTACAAATTTGCATTCGGCTATCTATCTGGTTCCGATAATGCTTACACAAACACTCATCAATGGGGGAAATCCGCCGCATTTTTCATGGTGAAATCCGCCGCTGACCTCGTGGAGCCGACCTCGGATTATGAAAGTTCTAATATCAGCTATTATATCAGCGATTTTTACAATACCCAGTTCGCAAGAGGCATGGAACTCTATCAAGCAGGAAAGAAGGTCAAAGGTCTAAAGATGCTAGGCCTAGCACACAAGGCAATCATCGGAGATGGTAATTTGGCTGATCACTTCTACCCAGCTATCAGAACCACAGACCTTGCGAAACAATATGATCTCTGGGTCGATGACTCATATCAATATCTAAAAAGTTCGATCGATGAATTTCCCGAATGCGCGAATACCCACAACACAATTGCATGGGTTCTCTCCCGTGCTGTTAGAAAAATAGATGTTGGAATCAAGCACTCTGAAAAAGCGCTAAGACTCACCCCTTTCGAGGCATCCTATATCGATACCATGGGCGAGCTTTACCACGCGAAAGGGGATAGAAAGAAAGCGATCCACTGGGGAGAGAACGCTGTTATGGCCAGCAAGTATGGACGCATAGACACGTTCGGGAGACGCTCATCAGCTAGGATGGTCACCTACAGCCTAAGTAATCAGTTGGAGAGATTTAAAACTCAACCCCACCCTAAACCTTAACACTAACAACTAGTTAGTTCAGAAGCTATGAAAGCATTGCTGATTCTCCTGTGTGCTGTGCCTATTTTGGCTAGCTTACTAGTCGCAAATATATTTGGCTTTCGTCGGCTCTATAAGGCAGGGGAGTTATCCTCAGATCTGGAGACTATTCTCAAGAAACTCTCCACGAAATATGGGAAATTGAACTATGAATTTAAAAAACGCACATGGGTAGGTATCCCGCTCAACGGAAATGGTGTCGCACTGATCGATGAGAAATACCGTCACTCTACCTCTAGTGCAGAGATTGCTAAGCAACTGATCAGTTTAGGTCTATCTGGACTATGGGATGATCATCAAAAACTCATCCGCTGGCGTATCAAATATATCAAATTAGGCTATATCTTACCACCGCTCACATTTGTAGGCTGTGTGCTGGGAACGATCGTAGGAAGAGTGCCTGCGATGTGGACGATCATCATCGTGGGGCTAGTTCTTGCCGGGTGCATCTCCTTCCTGTGGTTTTCCCGTAGTGTAGAAAAAGAAGCTGCTGCTCAGATGGCATCACTTATTGAGCACACTCGTGTACTGCCCAGAGCATCAGAAGAAGAAGATCTTATTGACGCGATCCACGCTTGGACCTGGGTTTCGGTTCTCCCTGGAATAGCTATTTCATTTCTGATGAAAAAAGGACCGAAGCAAGTAGGGGAGTTAGTGCGTAAAAAACTCTGAAATCATCTCCATATCCATAGATCCGGCATTTCGTAGTTGCCACACTAGATTATTTAACGCATCTTAAATAAAATATAGTTCACCATGGCAAGTTACACAGAAGACGACATCAAGAGTTTAGACTGGAAAGAGCATATCCGCTTACGTCCGGGTATGTATATTGGCAAATTAGCCGATGGATCTAGCCCAGAAGATGGAATCTACATCTTACTCAAGGAAGTGCTGGATAACTCGATTGATGAGTTTGTCATGGGTTACGGTAAGGAAATTCACGTCAATATTGATGAGGAAGATCGTGTGGAAGTCCGAGATTTTGGCCGGGGGATTCCGCTGGGGAAACTGATGGACTGCGCGGCGAAAATCAATACTGGCGCCAAGTATGATAGTGAAGCATTTAAGAAATCTGTCGGACTCAATGGCGTAGGAATTAAGGCTGTGAACGCGCTCTCTGTTTTCTTCGAGATTCAGGCATGGCGAGAAGGCGAAACCAAAGCGATCGAATTTAGCCGTGGGGAAGTCGTCGAAGAAATGAAGCGTCCCCGCAAAGACAAGGATGCTGTGAACGGAACGCGTATTTCATTCGATGTAGATCGTGAAGTTTTCCCAGAGAAGACCAAGTATAGAGCGCATCACGTAGAGAAAATGTGCCGTTATTATTCTTACCTAAACCCAGGCTTAACGGTCGTATTTAATGGTAAGAAATTTAAGTCCAAAGAAGGTCTACTGGATCTTCTCAGAGAGGAAATGGATGATGAAATGCTCTATGAGCCAATTCATCTATCAGGACATGATCTAGATGTGACCTTTACTCACACGATGTCTAGTGGCGAAGATTATTACACCTTTGTCAATGGGCAGCACACCACTCAAGGAGGAACTCATCTTGCGGCTTTTCGTGAAGCTGTGGTGAAGGTTATTAGAGATTTTTATAAGAAACAATATGATCCATCAGACATCCGAGCAGGTCTAACAGCAGCGGTATCACTCCGAGTGACGGAACCAGTTTTCGAGAGTCAGACCAAGACCAAGTTAGGATCCACGCACGTCGCACCAGACGGAGAAACGGTCCGGACATTTATTCTAAACTTCCTTAAAGAGCACCTAGACAACCATCTGCACAAGCACCCGCAAGTCGCAGAATCTCTGCAAAAACGCATCCTCGTAGCAGAGAGGGAGCGCAAGGAGCTCAAGGGAATCAAAAAGCTCGCCAGAGACCGCGCCAGAAAGGCAAAAGTCCATAACAAGAAGCTCAGAGACTGTCGCGCGCACTACGATACTAAGCATAAGCGCAGAGAAGCTACCACCGTATTTATTACTGAGGGAGACTCAGCGAGTGGTTCTATCACGAAGTGCCGAGATGTCGAAACTCAGGCAGTATTTTCACTGCGGGGTAAACCCTTGAACTCATTTGGACTCACTAAAAAGATCGTTTACGAGAATGAAGAATTCAACTTGCTGCAACACGCGCTAAACATCGAAGATGGGCTAGAGGGGCTCAAATTTAATCACGTGGTCATCGCTACAGATGCAGACGTCGATGGAATGCATATCAGATTACTTTTATTGACATTTTTCTTACAGTTTTTCCCAGAAATAGTCAGAGAGGGGCATGTATTTATCCTTCAGACACCCTTATTCAGAGTCAGAAATAAGAAGAAAACGTTTTATTGCTACGATGAAAAAGAACGTGGAAATGCGATTAAAGAATGTGGTAAAACAGCTGAAATTACACGATTCAAGGGATTGGGAGAAATTTCTCCAGACGAGTTTGCGTTTATGATCGGCGATGATATCCGACTAGACCCAGTCTCAATTGTTGAAGGCAAGTCTCTCAAAGAAATGCTCGCATTTTATATGGGCAAAAACACACCAGACCGACAGCTCTACATTATAGACAACCTCAGAGCAGACGTGAACTCCGCAGAGGTTTAATTACTCTATACTCTACTCAGTGAAACAGGTGCCTTTATAGGCGGTTTATTTTAGCAGGGTTATCGTTCAGTTAATGACGACGTATTACATATATTGTGCGAACTTATAACAGTGGGTGCCGATATCTTAATGTACAGGGCCTATCACTGTTTAAATGGTATAACTCATGCGTCATAACGAAGCAGCTAACGCCAGAGTGATCAAATAATCTCAAATAATATATAATTAAAGAAATCATCTTGCTTGCATTGTGGGGCGTTGAAATTTAGTCTCGCATCGTGATGAATTTAACCGCAATCATCGAGGCTATCCTTGTGGCCTCTGAACAACCGCTTTCAAGCTCTGAGCTTGCTCGGCTGGTGCGTGCCCGCGTGGCCGAGGCTGAGGAAGCTCTTCAAGTGGAAAATGAAGATGCTTTAGCTGTCATCGCAAAAAACAAGAAATCTTCCGATCCTGAAGCCCTTGCTGAGGACTCTGAGGCGTTTAATCCTGTTGCTTTACCCGTGTGGCTCTCAGAATTAGCGCCAACTTCTCAGAATCAAGTCATTAAGGCGATTGCTGAACTCAATCAAGGCTACGCGGCAAATGGTAGATCGTTCTCGATTATTGAACGTTCTAAAGGCTGGAAGATTTACACCAATCCAGATTATGCTGATTTTGTACGACAGTTATTCCCAGGTCAAAAACCTCAGCGATTGAGTGGTCCTGCCATGGAGACATTGGCGATCATTGCTTACCGTCAGCCAATCACCAAGGCAGCTATGGAGGCTGTCCGCGGGGTTTCATGTGATGGTATGCTGCAGAAGCTTTTGGACCGTGAGTTGATCTGTATCGGCGGGCGTGCTGAATTACCTGGGCGGCCACTTCTGTATGAGACCACCGAGCTGTTTTTCGAGTATTTTGGGATCAAAAGTGTGAATGACCTACCAAACGCATCTGAACTCAGAACGGTTAAGTTGCCCGAGCCCGAGCCGCAACCGGAGACAGAAGCGGGTCATGCGCTACCTGTGTCCGAGTCTGAAGATTCCAGTGCTGATTCAGCGCCAGCTAACGAGTTTGAAAATTTAGGTTCAATCATCACAAAGTAATCAAAAAAAACATTTTTTTAAAAACAAAAATAATTCATTTTAAATAACTTACACTAAATTTTACGTAATGCCATTAAACGATATTCGCAAGGAAATAGATTCTATTGATAGCCAACTTTTAGACCTTTTAGCGCAGCGCGTTGACTGCGTTCACACAGTTGGGGAAATCAAGAAGAAAGAAGGTCTGCAAATCTACGCTCCTGAGCGCGAAGAACTGCTTTTACAGAAGCTGGTGAACATGTCTGACGGTCGAATCCCTGAAAAATCTGTGCGGGCTATTTACCGCGAAATCATGTCCTGCGCACTGGCTCTAGAGGATGATCTAAAAATAGCTTACTTGGGGCCAGCTGGCACCTGGACACATCAGGCGGCGATCAAAAAATTTGGCCACTCCGTTGAATATTCTTCACAATCAAATTTTGCCGAGGTATTTGATCAAGTGGCTCGTAGGAAGGCAGATTATGGCGTGGTTCCTATCGAAAACTCTACTGAGGGGGCTGTTTCACACACCCTAGACCTCTTCGTTGACTCCCCTCTTAAAATCTGCGCCCAGATACTGATGCGTATCGAAAATGGCTTAATGGCTAGTATTCCCCGCGAAGAAATCAAAACACTGTACTCTCACCCACAAGTTTTTGGTCAGTGTCGCAACTGGATTCTCCAGCACTTTCCACAGGCTGACTTAGTAGAAGTTTCATCTACGACCAAAGCTGCAATGCTAGCGAAGAAATATGAAGCAGATGGAGCCGCTGCGATGGGCGGACCGCTTGCCGCTGAGATGCATGGGTTGTCGATGCTAGATGAATGCATACAAGACCGAGCCACTAACACGACGCGTTTCTTAGTGATCGGAGAGAAAACTTGTCCACCTACAGGGAAAGACCGCACTTCGATCTTATTCAGCACTAAAGACAAGCCAGGCTCACTGGTAAAGGCTCTGCAAATATTTGATTCAATCGAGGTTAATATGTCTAAGATTGAGTCTAGACCATCGAAACAACGCGATTGGGAATATAATTTCTACGTAGATCTGGCGGGTCATTGTGAAGATGAAAAGGTCGCCGCAGGAATAGAGAATCTCTCTGAATATTGCTCGATGGTGAAGATGCTTGGAAGTTATCCAGACGTTACAGAGTAGGCATTAATATTTACGTTGTTAGATGATTCTACTCATGCTCCCCCGCTCCTTTTAAGGCTGATAAACGCGACGAGGAATTGAGTCTTTTGGTTTGTTAGCTCACAGACTTTTTCCAAGTAGCTATGATGCCTAAGCCACAGAGGAGAGCTCCTGCTATCATCGAGTAACCAACTCCTGCTTGACCATACATCACCATGCCTGCACCTAGAAGTAGTCCGTAGACTAGCAGTGAACCAAGAATCATATTGATGATTCCTAATCCAATATTAATCGGTGTGTGGGAGAATTGAATAGGGTTGCCTTCCGCTGCTGCTTCATCAGAAACTTTCTTCCATCCTGGTCCACCTGGATTTGTTTTTGAGATGAAATCACGAAGCACTGCTGTCTCGGTAGGCCTAGTGAAGATGGTAGCTAGAATCCATGCAGGTGTGGTGATCGCTACGATCCAGAGTGTGGACTCCCAGCCTTCGAATTGCCAGCCTGCATTTGATTGTCCTAGCTCAATGGTAACCGCCGCGATAAACGAGACGATCATTGCTGTGATTTCACTCCAAGCATTAATTCTCCACCAGAACCAGCGGAGGATGAAGAGCAGTCCTGTTCCAGCACCAATGTTAATGATGATGACAAAGACCTGCAGCGCACTCTCAAGTTTCAAGGCCAGCAGTGCTGTTGCTATCATCATCAAGACGGTGGAAACACGACCAACAAATACAAGCTGTTTTTCCGAGGAGTCTTTGTTGGTGAATCTTTTCCAGAAATCATTCACTATGTATGATGACCCCCAATTCAAGTGAGTGGAGATAGTGGACATATAAGCAGCAATGAGCGAAGTGAGCACTAGCCCAAACCAACCGGGAGGAAGGTAGTTCAGCATTGCTGAGTATGCCAAGTCATGTGCTATCTTATCATCTGGCACATTCTCCTCATCGAACCCCGCTCTCAGGCTGGTAAGCCCATCCTTTTGGAAGTTTAAATCTCGCACCATTTTTTTATCCGCTAAAGATACTGAAGTGGGGTCATCATTTATTTGTTCAATGATGGCTACAACCGATGGTGACTTCAAGAGGGCTTCTGCATCATTCACTTCCTTTAGACTACTCATTGGGAAAAGAACCATCGAAGCGAGGGCTACTATGATCCACGGCCACGGTCTGGCTGCATAGTGGACGATCTGAAAAAAGAGTGTCGCCCCCACTGCGTGCTTCTCATTTTTAGCGGCCAGCATCCGTTGGGCTAAATAACCACCTCCTCCTGGCTCAGCACCTGGGAACCATGCAGCCCACCACTGAACTGCTAATGGTAGGATGAATAATGCAATAACACCATTTTTCACGTCTGCCGTGGACATGTCAAAACTTGGTATTAAATCCAGCTTCGATTTTACATTCTCATGGGTGAAGAGCTCAGCAAGCGATGACACTCCAGCAGGCTTCATATCAGGGTTATGGATAGCAAAATAAGCCGCAGCAAAGGCACTAATCATGGCCATAATAAACAAACAAAAATCAGTGAGAATCACTCCTTTAAATCCACCCATAGAAGTGAATATAACAGTGACTGTCATCGCTATAGCTACAGATTCTACTGGGCTTAAACCCAGCATTACGCCACCAATTTTAATTGCAGCTAGTGTGACTCCGGCCATGACTGTGATGTTAAAAACAATACCTAGATATAGCGCTCTGAAGCCACGTAAGAATGCGGCTTCTTCACCAGAATAACGAAGTTCATAATACTCGACATCCGTCATCACATTGCTTCTTCTCCAAAGCTTAGCATACAAGAAAACTGTCAGCATCCCGGTCAACACAAATGCCCACCACATCCAGTTAGACCAAACACCATGAATTCTAACAATGTTGGTCACAAAATTTGGCGTGTCAGTGGAGAATGTGGTAGCCACCATTGAAAAACCTAAGAGCCACCATGGCATACTCTTACCAGATAAGAAAAAATCACC
>Ga0115003_10000457_pt1 | contig 35940 bp, 29 predicted proteins | sample ArcticOcean_MG_C_7_FD_88736 | JGI IMG/M metagenome (GOLD analysis project Ga0115003, IMG submission 88736) | Marine microbial communities from western Arctic Ocean - ArcticOcean_MG_CB11_88 | ecosystem: Environmental > Aquatic > Marine > Oceanic | place: Arctic Ocean: Canada Basin | collected...
AGCAATCCACCAATAAAATGAAAATAGCTATCTGCACCATAAGTACCGAGAAGCCAACCTACAATAATAGGTCCAAAAATAGCACCAACGCCTGTTAAAAAAATTAAACCACCCGAAGCTGAAGCCATATCTTCGTGTTCAAGATAATCATTAGTATACGCAATGTATAAAGAATATAATGGATTGGATACTCCGCCAATCATGAACGCTACGATTAATAACCAATTAAAATTATTGGACAGGTTTGCTGTAAAACTAAAGAACATCCCTATTATACAAACAATAAATATCAGAAATCTTCGATCCATACGGTCTGAAATCCATCCAATTGGATATTGTAAAATCATACCACCAAAATAAATAGCAGCAACAAACAATGATATGTCCTTAACTGAAAGGCCTCTTTCAGTTCCATAAACAGATGCCATACCAAATAATGCAGCAAACACTGCACCCAAAAAAAACTGACCAACTACGCCTAATGGCGAAATATGCCACAATTCAATTAAAGTCATACGCTTTGATGTTTGAAACTGGGGCGCAGGACTGACAGATAATAAAATAGGTGCAAAAGATAATGAAACAACAACCGAAATAACTATAAACAGTGTATAACCTGAGGGATCCGCAAAATTCAAAACACCTTGAGCTAATACAATTCCCATCATTTGAACAATCAAATAAGCAGATAAAGTTTGGCCTCGCGTTTCATTAGTAGAAGAGTCGTTCAGCCAGCTTTCAGCTACAACATAAATACCTGAAAAGCAGAACCCAACAATAACTCTTAATAAAAACCAAAAATATGGATTCGCCCACGCTGCATATAAAATCAAACAAGCTGAAACTAAAGAACCCAGAGCTGCAAATACTCTAACATGTCCTACGCGCCGGATCATATTTGGCGCAAGCTGTGAACCAAACAGGAAACCCACAAAATATCCAGTCATGACCCAGGACATGATTTGAGGCGACATTCCCTCAATAGCACCCCTAATGCCTAAAAGCGTGCCTTGGAGGCCATTTCCAAGCATTAATAGAAGCATACCAAGCAATAAAGCCCAAGAATTTTTGACAACGAATAACATAAGCCAATTCCTTAAAATATTTGTAAAGAATAGCAGAATCATCAACAGTGATCTGCGTATTTGCGACGCTTATAAAGTCGTTTATATTTTAGGGAAGCAGTAAAGAGCCATCACCATAAGAAAAAAATCTATATTTATTTTTTATTGCATGAGAATAGATCTTTTTTATTTTATCAGTTCCCATTAATGCGCTGGTTAACATTAAAAGTGTTGATTTTGGTAAATGAAAATTTGTAATCAATCCATCAGCTACATTGAAGTTAAAGCCAGGTCTGATGAAAATATCTGTATTTCCTGACCAAGGTTTAATTGAACCCTTCCGTGCTGCAGTTTCAATCAATCTAAGAGCTGTGGTTCCAACAGGAATAACTCGTCCACCATCAATCTTAGTTTGAGCTATTTCTGTTGCAGCTAATTCATTAACTTCGCCCCACTCAGAATGCATTTGATGATCCGATATATTGTCAACTTTTACGGGTAAAAACGTTCCAGCACCAACATGTAATGTGACCCTAGATTGTGTAACACCTAATTCAGAAAGTTTTGCCATTAACATGTCATCAAAATGTAAAGAAGCCGTTGGTGCAGCAACTGAACCTAATTTTTGTGCAAAAATAGTTTGATAATCTTCATTGTCTTGTGTGTCAGCTGGACGCTGTGCTGCTATGTATGGAGGCAAAGGCATTGCTCCTAAAGACTGTAACTGCATATTAAAATCAAATCCTAGACAATTAAAATTAAGAAGCAGGCCTTTAGAGCTTTTATCTATAACTGTTGCCTGAAATTCATCACCAAACCAAATAACTTCTCCAATATTCACACGTCTTGAGGGTTTTGCTAGCGCTAGCCAATAACCATTTTCATCTATTGATAGTAAATTTACACCAATATTTGCTAATGTTTTTCCATTATCAGATTGCCGAATGCGCTGACCCTTCAAGCGAGCTAGTATAACTTTTGTATCATTTATAACTAAGCGATCACCTTTGCGAAGGAATTTAGTTAAATCCACGAACTGACTATCTTGAATAGTACTGCTAGTAGCAACTAGCATACGAGAAGAACTTCGTGGAACGGCTGGACGTAAAGCGATCAAATTATTTGGTAATTCAAAATCGAAATCAGATAAATGCATAGTTGAGCTTTTAAGAATTTAAAACAATGACGCAAGCTTTACTTTTTAGGTTCTGGAATATCTGATCTGAATAATTTACGAAAAGCACCAGGTGTTAAAATTGATAATGGTTGTACTCGTACCTTTGGAGCATCTGTGGGACCTTTCATAGTATAAACAAAACTGAATAATCCTTCGCCCTTTTGTTCTCCAAATAATTTACCTGCTATTCTTTCAAACACGCCATTAATTGCATAAATTGGTGTAATCACACCTTCAAAATCTACAGTTTTTGTGTTTTTTGCATACCAACCATTAAGACTAAGGCCCATTGAAAGTCCTATTAAACTAACATCACGCAGTTGAATGCCTTCTGGTGTTATATTTAACCAACCTTTGGCTTGATGAAACTGTATTCCTTCATTTTCTAGCTTATTTAGTAAACCAATTAAACTTAGACTATCCAAAATGGATGCTATTGGGTTAGAATGTAACATATGTAATTTATCGATAACAAAACCTCCCGTGTAATAACCATTCCTTTGAGCTGGCTCCAACTCTAATTTTAACATACCACCTCTAATATTATCTAAAACTCCAGCTGATCTTAGAACATGACCTGCGTCCTCACCTTGAATATTAATCTTGATGCCATATGTACCTTTAGATAAATCACCTGTTATTGGGGCCCCACCATTAATCTTAGCCTGAAAAGTTCCAGTAAACTGATCATTACGATTAATGTTAGCTGAAAAATTTGTTAATTCTAAACTGTCACTTATTCTTAAACTATCCAATGTTACATCTAAAATGCCAGAACTCTCACTAAGTTCCTGCCCAAGATCAAGTTCCCGCAGGTCAATTTTACCACCAGATATTTGTATTAGTTCAGTATTATTTAATTTACTTAAAATTATAGAGGTTGATAACCAATCTTCAATATTAAATGTTGGAAATACTACTGATTTAAATTCACCATTTTCGCTTAAGTTTACTCTGCCTTTAGCCTCAAGGCCATTCACAGATAGTTCTATGGCATTAACATCTAATGGTTTTGCAAAAGCTCCACGTACCTTTAACTCCCCTCTGCTAGCCTTGTCTTTGCTCCAACTCAAAGAACCAATTTTCAAATTGGCCCCTTCCAAGTTACTCAACAATAAAAATGTTGGAATATCTTTGGCTTTCATTTCAATTTTCATGTTAGCAGATGTGCTCCCAGAAAAAGTATTTGGAGGCAATGCAATATTAAACACATTAAAAAATTCTTGATCGATGTTTAATTTTGCATTTAATGTGCTAATCTTGGTTGGATTTAATTTAAGCTGCTGTCTCCATTTAAAATCAACAGGTATATTATCAATATCACCTAAACCAAATAAGGTTAGACTTTCATCGGAAAATCGAATGGAAACTTTATCAGATTTTAATATATGATTTTTTATTAATTTTTTACTTTTAACATTTGCCATTGTACCTAGTAATTTATATTTAATTTGATCCACTTTAATGCCCTTCACTAAGGGCAATTCTATCCAGCCATCCACTTCAATATTTGCAGTAGCAATATTAGATTTAATACCAGATTTAGTAATATATTTAAACTTCGGTGAATCGAGCACTTCAAGGACTGATTTTAAACTACCTATTGCTGATAACTTAATTTTCCCAATCACTGGTTTAGATTTTGTGTTAGAAATATGAAAAGAACTATTCTTCAGGTCTACTAATTCACCTTTGACAGGTTCTATTGTTCCGCTATCTAAGTTTAATGTAATTTGGCTTTGTGATAAACTACCATAACCTGATGCATTTCTAAGCGGTTTAACCGTATCAACCAAATTCAAAGTGACATCATCAAACTTAAAATTAACATTAACTTTAGACTTACCACTTGCTCTTAAGAAAGTTCCGTTTAGGTCAGAAATGTTTCCTTCATGAAAGTTTTTAACAACCCAATTTCGCGCATTTGGTCCATACAAAACTGGCCAATATTTTTTAACTTCTTGAGAATTGAGTTTATTTATATTGAGTTTAAATCGGCTTTCCCAATAATCATTCAAAGCATATAAATCGCCTGAAGATTTAATATAGTTTTTACCTTGAAAAATTTTACTTTTTTCTAATTTTATTTGAAAAGGATTCATAGTAATTTTTATTTCTGCTAATCCATTCTTAAAATGCATTTCTTTTTTAAAAAATTCAGGCATATTCAATTCAAGCGATTTAATAGTTAGTTCAGTTTGTGAGCCAACAACCCCTAATGATAAATCTCGGATCAATTTATTAGTTGCGGATCCATTAACTACTATCTGGTCAGATTTAAATTCAAATTTCGAAAAATTTAAAATATCAGCATTTTGATTATATCTAAAATCAGCTTTAGCGTACTGAAATTTAGAAGATGAATTCATGGGAGTAGCATGTAACTTTCCTTCACCAAGCTCTAATGAACCTTTTATGTCTAAAACTTTAGTATCAGCACCTATTTTAGTTATAATTTTTGCATTTAAGTTTGCATCAATATTGCGCAACCAATCAAGTGCGGGTATTTGATCAGCCAATGTAACAGGATCTGCATTATTAACCTTGATCGAAACATCAGAGGTGCTTGCACCTAATGTACGATTACCCGATAAATTCACGAATGATTTAGTTTTTTCACCTCTATTCAATTCAAAAGAAGTATAAAGAGATAATTTATCATTTTTTAATTTTAAATTAAGGTTACCAGATTGAAAGTAGGTGGTTTTTTCAGTTTTAGCATCTAAATAATTAACCTCAATATCTACAGCACTGATTTCTTGAATATTTTTTGCAATAGGTAATTTGAAAAAACCATCAATCGACGTATTTAAATTTTTAAGAAAACTATCTGGCACTTTTTTATCAGATATTGATAAATTAAATTTATCAAAAGCATCACGTAAAACAAACAATTTCGCATTTTCCAAGATAATTTTACTACTATTTTTTGATATTGAAATGCCAGTAAAAATATCTAAATCAGCTGAAATCTTTGGTAACTTTAAAATTCTTGCTCCATTGCTTTCTCTAATATCAACGTTAAAAAAAACGACTTTCGGAGTTAATAGCCCCTGCCCTTTGGCCAGGCCAATATAATCAATATTTAATTTAATAGCATTTATTTTTTGGTCTAGTTTTTTTGCCACAAAACTTTCTATAGTTGGGATGTGAATTACTGACTCATCATCTTGAAAATTTATAAAAAATAGTAAAAGAAACGGGGTTAAAGCAATAATTAAGACAACAGTATAAAAAAATATTAAAAGACGCCTTATTAAATTGGTTTTTATGAGTCTGGAATTTTGATTGGATTCACTATTATTATCCATTAAAATATCTCCTCATCTAAAATACCACTCTTAAAAATCTAATAACATAGGTTTTATTTATACTTTAGTTTTATGGAAGACTAGCTAATTACCAATAGTTTAGGTCTTGTAAGTAATATTATTAAATATTTTTATTATTATAAATATTTTTATGATATTTACATATAATTTAAGAATTCGTATTTTTAATTAAAATACTGTTTACAAAAAATAATTAAAATTGATTTTTTTTAGATATTTTAGCAAAAAACCTTTGATTAATACTAAAATTGGCTGTTTATTGCTTGTTTTATGTATTTCGAACTGATTAATAAATTTTTTAAATCAAAAACATTGATTTAAGGTCTATTAATAACTTAATAAAACACAATTGTAATACGTTAGATTAGGATTGCATCAAATGACAATAAATTTTGTTGCTATAAATAACTTTTTAGGAAATCAAATTCCTGAACAACGCATTTACTTGCGCTCTGATAAGGCTGCAAGATATATAAAATTATCACCACTAATACAAACTTTATCTGGTACATTTTTTGCATTAGCCTTCTGTTGGATGATAATAGCCTCGTTAATGCTTGCAGTGCAGGCTATTTCATCAAAGTCTGAAAAAGAACAAGCCATAGTATTACAACAAGCATACGAGACACGTCTCGGACAACTCTCAAGCGAAAGGGACAAACGTTCACTTGAAGCACAAACATCTCTCGAACGTTTTTATATTGCATTGAGACAGGTGTCAGCTCAACAATCTGACTTACTTGAACTTGAAGAACAGCGTCGCGAATTAGGTAAAGGGCTAAGTATAATGCAACGTAAGCTGCAAGATGCAGTTAAGTCACGCGACAAGGCAGAGGAACGCGCTGATAGTTTATTAAATGAATTTAATACGGTTACTAGTCAAATAGACTCAGAGTTTGGTTCTAGAGCCGATCATCAAGCTACGCTAACCTTTTTAACAAATGCTTTAATAAAGACCGTTTTAGAGCGCGATGAGCTAAATACTAGTACGGGAGAAATGAAAAAACGCGTTGTGTCATTAGAATTAGACGCCTCCTTACTTCAAGAACGAGGCAATCAAATATTTAGTAGGTTAGAGGAAGCCGTTGATGTTGCACTGGCACCACTTAGCAAAGCATTAGGCAAACGTGGGATTAATACTAAATCTTTGGTGAATGAGGTTAAGCGCGGATATTCAGGAATAGGTGGGCCAATTACACCACTTGAAATATCCTCAGAAAGTGTTCTTTCTGACATAATGTCAAAGCGTGCTTCAACTTTGTTGCGGGATTTAGATCGTGTAAGTTTATTGAAGTTAGCAATCGCTCGAGTTCCCTTAGGCCATCCAGTTGTAGGTTCCCATCGTTATACTAGTGGATTTGGTTATCGCAAAGATCCTGTATCTGGTAAACGGCGCATGCATAATGGTACAGACATTGCGGCTCCTTTGGGTACAAAAATAGTAGCATCAGGAGATGGCGTCGTAATATTTGCTGGTAACAATGGTGGATATGGGCGTCTAATAAAGATCAAACATAGTCAAGGCTTTATAAGTTATTACGCTCATTTACACCGAATAAATGTAAAAGTTGGACAAAAAGTCTCGCGTGGTGATAAAATTGGTGCTATGGGGAATTCTGGGAGGAGTACAGGTGTTCACCTCCATTACGAAATTCGACTTGGCGGAAAGCCATTAAATGCAAGTAGCTATATGAAGGCGACAAACAATGTTTTCTAAAAAACCAGAACAACCAAAACCATCAAACATACCCAATACAGTTTCACAAAAACCTGTGAATACATCTTTATCACCATCTTCTTCATTGAACCCCGCATTGGCTGTACCAAAAGCGAAGCCACCAGCATCTACTCTGTCAACAGATTTACACATTAAGGGTAATATGAAGACAACAGGAGACATTCAAATATCTGGAACTGTTGATGGAGACATCCGTGCACATCTCCTTACTGTAGGTGAAGGATCAACTGTAAAGGGTGAAATTGTCGCCGACGATATAGTTGTTCATGGCCGCGTTGTTGGACGTGTCAGAGGACTTAAAGTTCGCTTAACAGCGACTGCACGTGTTGAAGGTGATATAATTCATAAAACAATTGCTATTGAAAGTGGTGCTCACTTTGAAGGTTCAGTCACACGTCAAGATGATCCTTTGAATTCTAGTGCGGCAAAAATAAAACCTCCATTAAAACCTATTGAATAAGTCTAGATTAAAGAATTGCTCAAAATTATATGGGCAATTCTTTAAATGTCTGATTGAGCTTCAGCACGTGTTTTTCCTGCAACATCAAGTGCTAATGTAGCGGCCATAAACATATCAAGATCACCATTTAATACACCCTGGCTATCAGAAGTTTCTACATTTGTCCTTAAATCTTTAACCATTTGGTATGGATGTAAAACATAGGATCTAATTTGGTTTCCCCAGCCTGCATCACCCTTATTGTCGTGTGCCTCTTGTATTCCTTCAGTACGCTTACGCATTTCAAGTTCATATAAACGCGATTTTAATGCAGCCATACAATTAGCACGGTTTTGATGTTGAGATTTTTCTGAACTTTGTACAACAATATTTGTAGGAAGATGCGTTATGCGGACAGCAGAATCTGTTGTGTTTACGTGTTGACCACCCGCACCTGACGATCTGTACGTATCCACACGAATATCAGAAGGGTTTATTTCAACATCAATATTGTCGTCAATCACAGGATAAACCCACACAGATGAGAAAGAGGTGTGGCGCTTTGCATTGCTATCAAATGGTGAAATTCTAACTAAACGATGCACACCACTTTCTGATTTCAACCATCCATAGGCATTATGGCCTTTAATTTGATATGTTACAGATTTAATACCTGCTTCATCTCCGACACTTTCCTCCATTCGATCAACTTGATAACCTTTTTGCTCTGCCCAACGAACATACATGCGTGCCAGCATATTTGCCCAATCACAACTTTCAGTACCACCAGCACCAGCATTTATCTGCAAAAAAGTGCCATTTCCATCGACTTCACCGCTTAACAATGCTTCTAATTCTTGCTTAGAAGCCTCTTTTTTAATAATAAGAATCCCCTTCTCAGCATCTTTAACAACTTCAGCATCGTCTTCGGCTTCACCTAATTCAATCATATCAATGTTATCTTGGAGATTTGATGTAAGTTCTTTAAAATTAGAAATAGTGTCTGCCAACATCTGACGATCACGCATTAGTTTCTGAGCTTTTTCAGGGTTATTCCATAAATCAGGATTCTCCGACATGGCATCAAATTCTTCCATGCGAAATTCAGCGGTTTCCCAATCCATACGTTGCTTAAGTAAATCTAGAGATTTACGAATTTCAACAATAACATTTTCAATTTCTGCACGCATCAATTTGCCTCAAATAAAGTTATAAGCTTCTACAAAGCTGATAAACTGAGGTAAAGGGCTAGTAAAGGCCGCCACTTGATAGGCTCCCAAAATTTACCTTGTTAGAATTTTTTTTCTTTTTATCTATATAATTTTTTATCCAGTTGTCTCCAGTATTCATACCCAAATCATCTGAAAATTCAGAAAAGATCTCTTCGTCAGCAGTAACCGAAAAACCACCATCAATTACTGTTATTAAGCCGTCCAAAACTGGGTCTTCACCAATACGAAATAACTCTGCCGTAACATTATTACCTGGAATATTATTAGGATTTCCACCAGTGCCACCGTCTGGCAAATGAGCACCAGTAGTTCTGTCAAACTTTGCAAAATATGTGTTTGGTGGTTGACTGAAGGTACCTGCACCATACTTTTCTATAGCTGATAGCATAAATTGTTTAAAAACAGGACCACACATGCTACCCCCTGATGCGCCTTTTCTAAGTGGTTTAGGCGTATCAAAACCCATATAACAACCAGCGACTATGTTACGAGTGAACCCAATAAACCAAACGTCTTTAGCTTCATTGGTTGTTCCAGTTTTACCAGCAATTTCAATACCATCAATTGCTACAGCTTTGGCAGTACCTCGCTCAACAACACCCCGCATCATTGATTGTAGTCGGAATGCCGTAACTGGATCTAAAACTCTTTCACGATTATTGGTAATAAAAGGTGTTTTTCCAATTTCTAAGATATTATCATTACATTCAACACAGTTTCTTTTATCATGTTTAAAAATAGTTCGACCAAATCGGTCTTGCACACGATCAACCATTGTAGGAAGTATACGTTCGCCCCCGTTTGCAAACATTGCGTATGAAGAAACCATTTTAAATAAAGTTGTTTCCTGCGCACCCAATGAAGCCGCTAAAAGTCTCTGCATATTGTTATATACGCCAAAACGTTCCGCATATTCGCCGACAACATCCATTCCAACATCTTGAGCCAAGCGAACAGTCATTAAATTTCGAGACTTTTCAATACCAACGCGTAAGGGTGTTAGACCATACTCCTCTCCCGAATAATTTTTAGGACTCCATATACCTTGAGGAGTAAGAATTTCGAATTTTTTATCCATAATCATAGCTGCTGGACTATAACCAACATCTAAAGCTGCTGCGTAAACAAAAGGCTTAAAAGAGGATCCTGGCTGACGCTTTGCTTGGGTTGCTCTATTAAATACAGAATGTTGGTAAGAAAACCCACCTTGCATGGCTAATACTCTTCCTGTTTCAGTGTCCATAGCTACAAATCCACCTTGAATTTTAGGGATTTGACGTAGTGTCCATCGTTCTAAATTACCATCAAAATTATATGAAGGTTTAACATAAACTACATCACCAACTGACCACATATCCTTTATTTTATTTATGGTTGTACTGGTTCCATTGGAGAATTCACGATTTTGAGCCCATTTAATTTCATGACCAAAGTTTAAAAACTGATTTTTATCACTTAAAAAACCTTCGATACCTATATCAGCCGTATTCTTGTTAATTTTAGTAACTACAGCAAGTTTCCATTCTGCTATATCACGAGGCAGATTTTTTTTAATTAATATTTCACGCCACTTATCATTTTCTAAAAATTCCTTATCGATTGTGGTTATAGGACCACGCCAAGGACTATACTTACGATCATAATCCTCCAAACCAATACGAAGAGCTTTTGCAGCTTCATTTTGCAACTTAAAGTCCATGGTAGCTCGCACAGATAAACCACCTGTAAAAAATTCTTTCTCCCCAAAACTTTTGGAAAGCTGGCGCCTAATTTCATCTGTAAAATACGAACGAGGTGCGCGCGCCTTTCGCGCAGAATCTAACTGTCCACTTTGAACTGTTATTAAGTCTTTTGACTTAGCAATTAATGCGGCCTCTTTAGTTATATATCCATTTTCAGCCATTTCACGAATTACAAAGTTACGACGTGCTAACGCACGTTTTTTCTGTCTCACAGGATGATAATTACTTGGTGCCTTTGGCAAAGATGCTAAATAAGCAGCTTCTTCCAATGTTATATCATCAAGCGGTTTGCCAAAATAGGTATCGGATGCAGAAGCTATGCCATAAGAATTTTGACCTAAAAATATTTCATTTAAATATAGTTCTAATATCTTGTCCTTTGACATTGATTTTTCAATTCGAGTCGCCAAAATAATTTCTTTAATTTTTCGTTCCATCGAACGTGATCTTGTTAATAAGAAGTTTTTCATTACTTGCTGAGTTATGGTAGATGCACCACGCAAATCTTGACCATTAAAAGCATCAAAAATAGCTTTAGCTATTCCAACAGGATCATACCCAGAATGATTATAAAAATTCTTATCTTCAGCAGATATAAATGCTTGCTTTATAATGTCAGGGACCTCTTCTGCTGAGATGAAAAGTCGGCGCTGTTGTGCAAACTCATCAATAACCTGTCCATCTCCAGAATAAACTCGACTTATTGTGGCTGGTTGATAATTAGATAGCTGCTCGTAATCAGGAAGATCATTACCATAAGCAAAAAAAACTGCAGTAAAAATTATTGCAAATAATGCACAACCTAAAGTTAGCAATGCAAAAATTGACCCAAAAAACGAAAAAATTAAACGTAACACTTATATTATCCTAATTTTGTATAGATATTGTAGCACTCATTATCATTTTGGAAAAGAATCTAAGATCAATATCAATTAATAATAACAAATTTATTGTTTAAATTAAGACCTAATTTAATTTTTTATTTTTCTAAGGCCAATAATAAAAATGTATAATAATGGGCGTTTACAATGTAAATTTTAAAAAGCGTTCATTCGCTCATAGCACTTTAAGCAGTTTATATAATTAAAAACACATTGTAATTATGTGCCCTTCAACTTATTATAGTTATAGGCAATTAAATTATCAGATTGTTAAAACAGATTCGTTGGATGCGTATTATGTGACAGGCAGTGAATTAAATCACGCCAAAGTCCACTTCTAATCCACCAACAGGCCATACGGCCAAAGGAACAGCTATATTACACATTTAGTGTAAGAACAGCCATTTTAGTGACCATGATAAGGTCACAGGAGAAACCCGCGATGAAACGCGTGTGCAAAGATAAGATGTTATCACAAGGGGCTATTTCCTCTTTTAATAATCTGCATACAAACGTTTACGCCACAACTATTCATGCAAATTTATATTGTTTTTTATTTAAAGCTCCGTTGAACTTGCCTGACGAAAGTACAAAATGCAAAAGAAAATGCTTATCGATGCGACACACGCGGAAGAAACCCGCGTTGTTGTCGTGGAAGGAAACAAAGTCGATGAATTCGATTTTGAAAGTTTAAATAAACGTCAACTTTCTGGAAATATATACTTAGCGAAAGTCACACGCGTTGAGCCATCACTACAAGCTGCATTTATTGATTATGGTGGCAATCGACACGGTTTTTTGGCATTTGCTGAAATTCATCCTGATTATTACCAAATTCCAGTTGCTGATCGTGAAGCATTACTTGCTGAAGAAGAGTCATATACTAAATCTTTAGAAGAGGCTGAAAAAGAAAAGTCTAAAAAATCACGCATTCGAAAACGTAAGACTAAATCAGTTGCAATTGAAACATCTGGTGACGCCACAATAGCATCAGATGTAATTGAAAACCTCGAAACTGAAAGTAGTTTAGTTGAAGTTTTAGATACATCAAATGCTGGAAATAAAATAATTGCTGAAAGTGAAAGCAATGAAGAAGCCTTGTCAGGAGAATCTCATGGTATTTCTGTCCAGAACAATACAGAAGAACCTACTTTAGACATTAGTAATGATATAACTAACGAAATAGAGACGTTAGAAGAAAACAATATAGACGAAGATATTCAACCCCGCAAACCACGGCCACGACGCTATAAGATTCAAGAAGTAATTAAAGTTCGTCAAATATTACTAATTCAAGTGGTAAAAGAAGAACGAGGCAATAAAGGCGCAGCTCTTACAACGTATCTATCTTTGGCTGGGCGATACTGTGTTTTAATGCCAAACACAGCTCGTGGTGGTGGAATTTCTCGAAAAATAACGAATATTCAAGACCGTAAAAATATTAAAGAAATAACAAATGAATTGGAAATCGCACCAGGTGCAGGCTTAATAGTTCGAACTGCTGGAGCAAAGCGAAACCGCGATGATATTCTTCGCGACTATGAATACTTAATGCGCCAATGGTCTCAAATTAGAGATCTAACGCTAGAAAGTATTGCCCCTACCCAAATCTATGCTGAAGGTGATATCATAAAACGCTCAATTCGCGATCTTTATAATAGTGAAATTGACGAGATTATAGTGGATGGTGAGCGAGGATTTGCGGCTGCAAAAGCTTATATGACTATGCTAATGCCAACACATATTGATCGTGTAAAAGAATATAAAGATAAAATGCCTCTATTTGCGAAACATCAAGTTGAGAACTATCTTGGCAGTATGTTTAATCCAACAGTACAACTTAAATCAGGTGGATATATAGTTATTGGAGTTACTGAAGCTTTGGTTGCAATAGATGTTAACTCCGGTAAAGCAACCAAAGAGACTTCTATAGAAAAAACAGCCCTAAAGACAAATCTAGAAGCTGCTGAAGAAGTTGCCAGACAATTAAGATTACGTGATTTAGCTGGTTTAATTGTAATTGATTTTATTGATATGGAAGAACGTCGAAACAATATTGCCGTTGAAAAACGGATAAAGGATAAATTAAAAACAGACCGTGCGCGAATACAATTAGGACGAATTTCAGGATTTGGTTTGATGGAGATGTCGCGTCAACGCCTTCGTCCTGGAATGATAGAAGCTACAACAAAAGAATGTCCACATTGTTTGGGTACAGGATTAGTGCGCTCTGACGATAGCCAGGCACTATCAATATTGCGCGAAATTGAAGACGAAGCGGTAAAAAAACGATCAAAAGAAATATGTGCAACAGTTCCTGTAGGAATTGCAAACTATTTAATGAATCATAAACGCGACAATATTATCTTAATTGAGAGCCAGTATGGCATATCAATTATTATAGAAGCTTCTTCAACAATGATTGGAACAGAGTATAATCTTGATAAACGTAAAAATTCTTCTAGAATCGTAGCTGATGTATTTGAAATGCCAACAGCACGCGAGATGGAAGCTGTTGCAAATATAGAAGTATCAGCGCCACAATTATCAGAAGAAACTGCACAGGTATCAGAAGAAACCACTACACCATCAATAGAAGACGAAGATAAACCCAAGAAGCGTCGTCGTCGTCGTCGTCGTCGCACTCGTAAAGATGATCCACAGCAAGCTGATGGTGAAAAAATATAACAGAATTAGAAACACACCCTATTGCTACAGTTATTGACCCATCTGAAAGCTTAAAAGAAGACGCGGTAGAAATAAAAATTCCAAAAAAGCGTTCTGTTCGAAGCCAAGCGCCAAAAGAAAAACAACCGTCTGAAGTAACCATAATATCAAACAACAATATTGAAACAGTTCAATCACCAATAAACAAAGAAGGAGAACTCATCAAAGCTCCTCGTAAAAAAAGACGGACCAAAGCTCAAATCGCCGAAGATTTAGCAAGAAAAAGCATCGATCAGGCACCTATAATTAAATCTGATATCAATGAAGAAGCAAAGATAAAGCCTAAACGTACACGTGCTAGTGCTAAAGGGGTTACTCCTAAGACAATTCCTTTAGACAAAAATCAAACTGATTTAAAAGAAGCCAAAATACTCACTCCAAAAAAACGTGTCCCCAAGAAGGCTAAAAAGTTAGAAGAAGAAATTGTAACTGAAAATGCCTCGGTTGGAACAATAGAAAAAAATGACACACAAGCTGTTCCACCGAAGCCTAAAAAGCGTGGTTGGTGGTCAAAATCATAAAAATTAGGGCCCATATTTTGTGGGCCCTTTCCATAAGCATAATATTGCCTTTTATCAATTTCAACTAGACGCTTTGGTATTTACATTGCACCATGCCATATGAGAAGAAATCTAAAATATATATTTATACTAATGTTAATTTTGACATCTTCGATGTCTCAAGCAAGAGGCTTACTTCGAGATGCAGAGATTGAGCGAACTTTAAGGTTAATGACGCTTCCATTAATCAAGAGTGCTGGTCTTAATGAAGAAAATGTTCATATTTATATTGTAAATGATAATTCAATGAATGCATTTGTCACTAATGGGCAAAATATATTTATTAATTACGGTCTAATCATTCGCTTGAAATCTGTTGAACAATTACAATCAGTTATAGCACACGAAATAGGCCATATTACTGGGGGCCATTTAGGTCAACGCATTTCGAGTATAGACAAAGCACGCACAACTACAGGCATGGGCTTGCTTATCAGTGCTGCCATTGGCGTTGCCTCAGGAGATGTAAAGACAAGTTTGGGTCTTGCCGCTGGAACTAGCAGTGCCGTCAAACGAGCCTTTTTAAGCCATACTCGTGCCCAAGAAGCGAGTGCTGATAAATTAGGAATACAGTTTATGGTAGATGCAAATATTAACCCTAAAGCATCTTTGGAAGTTTTAAATATATTTGAGAATCAAAACTTACTAAGTGCAAATAGGCAAGATCCTTATGTGTTAACTCACCCACTGAATTCGCAACGCATATCAAACATTAAAGCTTTTATAAATAATTATATTCCAAAAAAAATTACTAAAAGAAATGATTTAGATTACCTATATGCGAGAATGCGTGCAAAGCTTATTGGATTCACCGGTAAACCAAAGTCTATTTTGCAAAATATTGATATAAATCAAGATATCGAAATAGCTACATATACTCGTGCTATTGCTTATCACCAAATGCCTAATATCAAATTAGCCCAATCAGAGATTAATAAATTAATAAAAATTAAACCTCGTGATCCATTTTATAATGAGTTAAAGGGACAATTTATGTTAGAGATTGGAGATGCATCATCTGCAGTAGAAGCTTACAAGTTAGCTGTTGAACTTGCACCTAATGAATTACTAATCAGTTCAGGCCTTGGACGAGCACTTAACTCCGTTGGTAATCATAAATCGGCTTTGAAAGTTTTAAAGAGTGTCTATCATCAAGATCTAAAATATGGCCAAATGCTATATGAATTAGCAAGAGCTTATTCACATGAAAATCAACCGGGCTGGGCATCTTTAATAACAGCAGAACGTTATGCTCTATATGGTAATTTTCCATCTTCTGAGATACATGCTAAGCGCGCGCTCATTTTATTAGTTGAAGGTTCAGTAGGATGGCTAAAGGCAGAAGATATATTAATACAAGTCCAAAAAAACTTACGAAAAAATAAACATTAAAACAAATGACCTAACGTAACTATCAGACTTTCCATGACTAATTAATTAGCATATACATAAAAGCATAGAGTAAAATTTAAAATTTTTCTTGAGGGACACATGACGAAAAAAGATCAAGACACAGACATTAAGTTTATTCAGGCATTGGCCGAAGTACTTACAGTTAATGATTTAGCAGAAGTTCGGGTAAAGCGTGAGTATGGTGTAGATAACACATTAGATATACGAGTCACTCGAGCCTATGCACCGCTAGCAGCCACAACTATGATGACTAATCCTTCTACATCGGTTGCTCCAATTGCAAATAATATTGAGGCATCGGTTGTCACAAAAACTACATCTGATGACCCTGCAAGTCATGCTGGTGCAGTGGCTTCGCCAATGGTTGGAACTGTTTATCTGCAAGCGGAACCAGGTACAGCAGCATTTATTTCAGTAGGTGATAATATTACCGAAGGCCAAACTATTTTAATCATAGAAGCCATGAAAACTATGAACCAAATACCTGCGCCAAAATCAGGAAAGGTTGCTCGTATTTTAGTTGATGATGGAACACCTGTTGAATTTGGCACACCACTGATCATTATAGAATAATAAAAAAAGCGAGTAAAATCTATGTTTTCCAAAGTTCTCGTTGCAAACCGTGGCGAAATAGCATTACGAGTTATTCGCGCATGTAAAGAATTAGGTGTTGCAACAGTTGCAGTTCATTCTACGGCTGATAGCGATGCAATGCATGTAAGAATGGCAGATGAAAGTGTTTGCATTGGACCACCCTCGAGTACTGATAGTTACCTAAATGTAGCTGCAATTATTGCTGCTTGCGAAATAACCGGCGCTGAAGCTGTACACCCTGGTTATGGATTTCTTTCTGAGAATGCTGCCTTTGTACAAGTTTTAGAAGATCATGGAATTACATTTATTGGTCCAAGTGCAGAACATATTCGCATGATGGGTGATAAGATTACAGCTAAGGAAACAATGATTAATCTTGGTGTTCCTTGCGTACCAGGCTCTCCTGGTGGGGTTCCAACCGTGGAAGAAGCACATCTTATTTCAGATGAAATGGGATTTCCTGTAATTGTTAAAGCAACTGCAGGTGGTGGTGGTCGTGGTATGAAGTTAGCATTAACCAAGAATGATTTAACTGAAGCATTTGGCTCTGCAAGATCAGAGTCAAAAGCTGCATTTGGAAATGACGAAGTATATATTGAAAAATACCTTCAAAAACCACGTCACATAGAAGTTCAAATTTTCGGTGACGGTAAGGGACGCGCAGTACACCTTGGTGAACGTGACTGTTCACTACAACGTCGCCACCAAAAAGTATTTGAGGAAGCCCCCGGCCCTACAATAACAAATGAATTACGCGAGAAAATTGGATCAACTTGCGCTGAAGCCGTAGCGGACATTGGTTATTCCGGTGCTGGTACAATAGAGTTTTTATATGAAGACGGTGAATTCTTTTTCATTGAAATGAACACTAGATTACAAGTTGAGCATCCAGTAACGGAAACCATATTCCGTGTTGACTTAGTAAAAGAGCAATTACGTGTTGCCTCTGGTGAAGAGATGACATTCAAACAAGAAGAATTAGAAATTAGAGGCCATTCTATTGAAGTAAGAATAAATGCAGAAAAGTTACCACATTTCACGCCTTGCCCTGGTAAAATCACTACGTTCCATGCACCAGGTGGTTTAGGTGTCAGGATGGATAGTGCACTTTACGCTGGCTATTCGATTCCACCATATTATGATAGTTTAATTGGAAAGTTAATAGTATCTGGCACAAGTAGACCTGCAGCATTAGCACGACTTCGTCGTGCTCTAGGTGAACTAATAGTTGATGGTGTAGACACTACAACATCACTTTTTCATGAATTACTTGATGAAAAAGATATTCAAACGGGGAACTATGATATTCACTGGCTTGAAAAATGGCTCGACAAAAACGCTCAATTATAATGGTTAGTGGGTGAAATGCCCAATAATAGTATTCTTACTCCAGAGAAGCTACTAAACGGATATGCAATTGGCGTATTTCCTATGGCTAATAGCGCTCATGATGATGAAATATATTGGGTTGAACCTAAAATGAGGGGTATAATTCCTTTAGATGGTTTTCATATCTCTCGTTCGCTCAAGAGAGCCTTAGATAAATCAGATTATGAAATTACATTTAATACCCAATTTGAGTCAGTAGTAAGAGCATGTGCCAATAGAGAAGAAACTTGGATAAATACAACTATTTTTGAACTCTATCAAAAACTACATAAAATGGGATCAGCTCATAGTATAGAAGTTAGCCGAAAAAATATCTTAATTGGTGGTGTATACGGTATAACGCTAGGAACTGCGTTCTTTGGGGAGAGTATGTTTTCAACAGAAACTAACGGATCAAAAATAGCACTCGCCCACTTAGTTAAGCATTTAAAACAACGTGGCTTTAATTTATTTGATACCCAGTTTCAAAATGCCCATCTAAAAACATTAGGTTGTGTTGAAATACCTCAATCACATTACATAAAATTATTAAAAAGCGCTTTGATACATAAAGTTACCTTTTGAGTATGGCAAACATTTTAAAATCCAAACGTCATAACGTGGGTGCTCCAAAGAGGATAGTGCTGGACTACTAGCAATCATCCAGCCCTCAAAAATAATTTTTTCTGAAATTTTTCCAGATATAGTTAAAAATGCAAAAGCATCATTATCGATAGAACTTGATGGATACCTGCATTCGCGCATTAAGACACTCATGTTACCCCGGACAAAAATATCACCATTTTCAAGTTGGAAATCTTTAACCTGTCCTGAAATTCTGTCTAAAGTACGTAAGATAGCCCCAGAACCATTTGTTGCTTTAATAGAGCCCTGAGCAAATAATTCATTTGCAGAAAAAATAAATATTAGGATAAGAGCACGCATTATTTGCCACTAGAAACAAATTTTAATAATAAAGAAACTAAACTTACAGAACCTTGAGTATCCAAAAATTCTGCACCATCTTGCAATTCGAATTCAGATCCACCAGGAATTACTTCAACAAACGTTCCACCTAATAAGCCATCCTGGCTTACGGCAACACCACTGTCATCTGGAATCTTTAGATCTTCTCTCAAACTAAATATTATTTGGGCCCGAAAACTTTCAGGATCTAGCCACATATCAGTTACAGTACCAATTTTAACTCCAGCCATTCTAACATCTGTACCTGCAGTTATCCCGTCTGCCGATCTAAACGATGCCTTTAGTGTTAGGCCATTATTTCCACCTACAGAATTTGTAGCATTAGCTACGTAAAATATAAAAACAATTGCTATTAAAAGTACTATACCACCTACGGCTGTTTCAATTTTAGAATTTGACATACTGATCTCTATTCTGGCTGCCAAGCCTCATAATCGCTGCGTGATTTAGGCTCTAATATGCGTATGCTACCGTCTGGCGCATAAGCCATTGAAGTGCCTGTTAGGTTTTCTTGATGCGGTTTTTCCCATTTTTTATGAGCAAACGGTTTATTTTCTGGCGTATCCTTAAAGGTGTGATGCAGCCATCCATGCCAATCTGCATTTACGCGAGATGCTTCTGCTTCCCCGTTAAATATTACCCAACGACGTTTAGAATCACGTGTTGTATAATAAATATTACCTTGCTCATCTTCACCAACTTTAACACCATTGCGCCAAGTGTGAATACGTGTATTCAATGTCTGCGAGTTCCACCAAGTCACTAAGCTATTCAAAAATTTCATTGTATGAGCCTTTAATACATCTTTTTATTATTATCTAATGTTCAAAATCAAGTATATTAATAGTAACATACTAAATCAAACCTTTAAAAATAGAATTAAAAGGTTTTGGCCTCAAAACTCAAACTTTAATATGTTGCCTTATGTAGCTACTAACCACAAACCATATTAGCCAGCAGATGCTTCTTCAACTTTATCTACGTAAACAATAAGTGGCTCACCTTCACCATTAACAGCTTCTACGTTTACAACTACTTCCTGAACATTTTCCAACCCAGGCAAGTCAAACATAGTGTTTAACAATATATCTTCTAAGATAGATCTTAGACCACGAGCACCTGTTTTTCGTTTTATGGCACGTTTAGCGATTGCATTAAGGGCATCGTCTGTGAATGTAAGTTTAGTGTCTTCTAAAGAAAATAACGTTTGATATTGTTTAACTAATGCATTCTTTGGTTTTGAAAGGATTGTAACTAATGCGTCTTCATCTAAGTCGGTCAACGTAGCTAAAACAGGTAAGCGGCCTACAAATTCAGGTATTAAACCAAATTTTAATAAATCTTCAGGTTCCATTTCAGTAAATATTTCACCAATTCCACGGCTTTCTTCATCTTTTACATCAGCGCCAAAACCAATGCCAGAACCCTGGCCACGTTGGCTAATAATGCGATCTAAACCCGAGAATGCGCCACCACAGATAAATAATATATTTGTAGTATCGACTTGTAAAAATTCTTGTTGTGGATGTTTGCGTCCGCCTTGGGGAGGAACTGAGGCAATTGTACCTTCCATTATTTTCAGCAATGCTTGCTGGACACCTTCACCTGAGACATCACGTGTAATTGATGGATTATCTGATTTACGAGTGATTTTATCAACTTCATCAATGTATACAATACCGCGCTCGGCACGCTCAACATTATATTCAGATGCTTGAAGTAATTTTAAAATGATGTTTTCAACATCTTCACCAACATAACCAGCTTCAGTTAAAGTTGTTGCATCCGCCATTGTGAACGGCACATCAATTACCCGCGCTAACGTTTGAGCCAGTAGTGTTTTACCGCAGCCTGTTGGACCAACAAGAAGAATATTAGATTTTGATAATTCAATATCACTGCCAGTATCTGTGTGATCTAGTCGTTTGTAGTGGTTATGTACCGCTACTGAGAGGACACGTTTTGCAACGTCTTGCCCAATTACATAATCATCCAGAGTTTGACAAATAGTTGCTGGTGTAGGGACACCTTCACCAGACTTAACAACTCCAGCTTTTGCTTCTTCACGAATAATATCCATGCATAATTCAACACATTCATCACATATGAATACTGTTGGTCCCGCAATTAGCTTGCGAACCTCATGCTGACTTTTACCACAAAAAGAGCAATATAATGTATTTTTAGCATCAGTGTCTTTAGAATTGGACATTCATTACTCCACAATTCGTTTGTTAGTTGCATTTCAAAGAATATTTCAGAAAGTGGTCAAGGACAATGGTATATTTTGATTACAATATGTTTATAAATTTAACCAATAAATTAATCTTCACGTTTCTGTACAATTTCATCAATCAAACCCCAATCTTTAGCTTCTTCAGCAGTCATAAAGTTATCACGATCTAAGGCAGCTTCAACAGTACTTAATTCTTGAGAACAATGTTTTACATAAATATTATTCAAACGATCCTTTAATTCCAAAATTTCTTTCGCGTGCAATGCTATATCAGATGCTTGTCCTGAAAAGCCACCAGATGGTTGATGCACCATAACTCGAGCATTCGGCAACGCAAAACGCATGCCTTTGTCTCCAGCCGCCAAAAGTAGAGAACCCATGGAGGCTGCCTGACCTACACACAGAGTGGAAACCTTTGGGCGTATGTACTGCATGGTATCATATATAGCCATGCCGGCAGTAACAACGCCACCTGGACTATTAATATACATAGAGATATCTTTTTTTGGATTTTCAGCTTCAAGAAACAACAGCTGAGCAACTATTAAAGTAGACATTCCATCGTGGACAGGTCCTGAAACAAAAATAATTCGTTCTTTTAGTAAACGTGAAAAAATATCATATGATCGTTCACCCCTTGCAGTTTGCTCAACCACCATCGGAACTAATGTATTATTATAAACTTCTAAAGGATCACGCATGAATTTCCTGCCTATTAACTTTGATTTTAACTTTAACTGTAATGCGCACCCTAGCTCGCTTCAAGTCATGTTTGACATATTATTTCTAAGGGTGAAATAAAACAAAAAAACCTGTTCAAGTATATGAACAGGTTAAATTCTTAATAATCAAACTTTAGTTATCAAGAGCTTCAACAGCCTTCTGAAGATCCTCTTTGGACACTTCTTTGTCAGTCATCTTTGCAATGGAAACTATATGATCAACTACTTTTTCTTCAAACAAAGGTGCTCTAATTTGTTGCTGAACTTGAGGGTTTTTTTGAACATACTCAAAAAATTGCTGGGCATTAGATCCATATTGTTGAGCTTGTTGAATAACAGCTTGTTGCATCTCAGTATCAGAAACTGTGATTTCTTTAATATTTCCAACTTCTGCTAGTAATAATCCTAAGCGCACACGTCGAACAGCTAGCTTTTTATGCTCCTCAGTAGTTTCAATTTCTGGATGATCATGGCCCTCAACTTCAGGATTATCTTCATGCCATAATTGGTGAGCAATTTGTCCAGCTTCAGTAGATACTAAACCTTCTGGCAATTCAAAATCAACCAGCTTTTCTAAACTATCCATAAGGTCACGTTTCATAACTATACGTGATGCGCCCTTAAATTCTTCTTCCAAACGCTCAGAAATTTTACCTTTTAGATCAGCCAAATCCTCAGCGCCAAATTTCTTTGCTAACTCATCGTTAATCTCTGCTTTGATAGCACCTTTGACAGCGTTTAACTTACAAGTAAAAACAGCGTCTTTGCCTGCTAAATTTTCTGCACCATAATCACCTGGGAAAGATACATTTACTACTACATCATCTCCAGCTTTGGCACCAACCAGCTGCTCTTCGAATCCAGGTATAAAGCTATTTGATCCAAGAACTAATGGGTAGTCATCTGCTTGCCCACCATCAAAGACTTTACCATCAACTTTACCCAAAAAATTAATTACAACTTGATCGCCATTTTTTGCTTTTGATCCAGTCTTTTTATCAGAAAAATCTTGATTCGTTTCTGCAAGATTTTCAAGTGCTTCTTTAATGTCTACTTCAGCAGCTTTAACAACCATTTGTGACAGTTTAATTTTTGAAAAATCTACTTCTGGCACAATTGGTAAACATTCATAAGAAACATTTACCTCGACATCATCGCCCTCTTTCCAGTTTTCATTAGTCATTTTCATTTCTGGCTGACCTGCTGGACGATCACCAGAAGTTTCAAGATGTGCATTCATTGCGCCATCAACAGATTCTTGCATAGCTTCGCCCAAAACTGCTGGTCCATGTTGTTTTTTCAACATTGCCATAGGCACTTTACCTTTGCGAAAACCTTTTAATTCTATGGTTGGTTGGGCTTCTTTAAGCTTTGCATCAACTGTGGCATTGAGATCAGCAGCAGTGACTATAATTTTATAACCGCGCTTCAAGCCTTCATTTAAGGTTTGGGTGATTGCCATTTTTAGGTCCTTTAATTTAGTGGCGCATCCAATCAGATACGCACACACGCATGGAAAAACTGAGGTCCTTTTAAGGGTGCATGAGCATGCTTGCAAGGGCGAATTAAGTTTATAGTGGCGCAAAAAAAACAGCCCTTAAAGCCAAAACTATAAGAAAGTTTTAATTTTAAGATTAAAGGCCAAATATAAATCATTTAGATTGAAAAAATTAGCTCAAATAATTAGTGTTAAAAATAAAATTTTATATTTAAATATATTATCATATCGAATATAAGAATACGTTAAACTAACGATATTGGAGTAGCTAAAATGAAAACTATAATCTTAGTTATATTTATACTGCTAGCCAATACTGCAGTTGCAGAGAATGCTCCATCATGCCCAGACAGAGGTACTGACCCAATGACTTTTTGTTTGCCAGGAATGACTTGGGATCAAAACTTAAAAGCTTGCGTTGGAATGGTATAGATTTAAGATATTTTGGATGTACAAAAAAATAATTTAGGCTGCAAAATGAAAAAACTTTTTACAATTTTACTCTTTTTGTTGTCGACACCTGTATCTGCTCAAAATACGCACTCTTCATATGTTGATCCTAACTTTACAATTAAAGGTAAATTAATTTCAGTTTTTATCATAGATAAAGCCACAACTGCGTGCTGGACTAACATTGGTGAAGTCAAAAGTTATGCAGAAAAAAAACTATCAGATGCTGGAGCTATTATAATAAAATCAAAAAGTATGGCTAAGTCTATGCTTAATAGTAATACTGAATTTGCATTAAATATTGCTCTACTCGCTCAGAGGGTGGAACCAACTGGCTGGTGCTATGGGCATATGAGTATGAACCTTTCAAAGCCTGTAATTTATAATTCAGAAATTCTTATGGGTTTTGCCTCTAAAAATGATGCACAAAAGTTTAAACGTAAAAATTTCAACATGGAAATACTGGATTGGGTTGGTAAACATTTGAAAAATTATGATTAAAGCTACAAATAAAAGTGGCGCAGGTGAAAGTATAAGTTACCTTAAAGAAGAAGCTAACATGATTCCAACACATATTTTGATATGAAAATTAGTGCCTGACAACTTAGGATGATGACTCGACGTGTGCTAATGTGTGACACGATGTGTGATTAAAGATGAATACATAATAATTTCATCCATTACATATTTATAAAATAACTACCAAAGCATTAACTATAAAATATTATCCAATGTTCATGTTCCATAGCTTCTCCTCAATAAATACCCCAGACAGGCCAAATTGGCTACATACGTAATATACAGATGATGTTTGCCAGTGATGTTTATTGTGAGCGTGTTAAGCACTTTGACCTACACTTAATTAAGATAACTCAACTCTTTTGCATTGCTCAACAAACTGAACTATTAATATCTAAATTCTCAATAGATCAAGATTAGAAATCTTTCATGGAAGATACGACAAAAATAAATTTAATATCCAAAGCTCTAATGTTTTTAACATTTCTTGGGATCTACAGTACATCCATATGGGTATTCAAAATGCCTAACTCACCTATGATACTTGTTGTAGCAACCATTGCATTGATCTGTGCTTACTTTATTATAAAATTAGCAGTAATGGAATTGATTAAGATATTCCTTAAAATGTTTGAACAAGAGTTAATAGAATCTTTAAGAGATGATGGAGATGAGGAAAAATTAATTAACCGCATTATTTTTGCACAAAAAGAAATACGAAAAAAGATGCCAACCATCCACTGAAGATTAAGTTTTTCTTAAATCCTTATCGTTACTAGCATGGGTAAATAGAAATTGAGGTACAACGTAAAGTAACTTTAAGTAGGCTTAAGTAATAAAATAATACTAAAGATAATTTAATACTTAAAGTAATCTTAAGAATTACCTAACTGCACCACCAATCAAGTACTCAACCATTTAATTATTAAAGAACTTAAGTCTGGAGAATTTTTTAGCCTCTTTTTATGTAGTCCGTAAACTTAGCTTTCTGCAACTTAAAAACCTAGAGGTAATCTTAGGGTATTCCAAAGGTTAAAAGTCTCCACAATTATAAACTTTATTTGAGATATTCTGAATTAAGGTAACATCAGGCTAATATCTAAATGATCAAATTTAATTTCCATTTCTCGCCATGCTTCATGTTTTTCAGCAGGTAGTTTAAATGGTTGGCAACGAATTAAAGCCCTTCTTGCGGCTTCATAGGCTTGTAACATACCCGCTTCAGAACCAGTATTTAGTGATAACTTTTTTGGTTCTTCTTCTAATATACCATCTTGAGTTAACTTTATTCCCATAGCTATAACGTAAGAAGAATTATTTTTCGCCCCCTCAGGTACATTCCAACATTGTTAAATTTTAGATATAAAATTATCCGCCTCTTCACCAGTTAAATGCATTTTAGAGTTTTTATATTCAGCCTTTGGATTATCTAAATCATCTTCCAATCTAGCTTTAAGAACACGTTTTCTAGATTCTACTGACAATAAATCTCTTTTGGCATCATAAGTCTTTTTAGCAAGTGAATTAACATTCTCAATAATTTTTGGAGTAATGCTTTTTATTAATAGATTAACAAATACATCCTGTGGATCACACTTTGATTTATAAGACCCTGTTTCATTTAAAAACTCAATTTTCCATGAGCTGTCATTGCCTTTTTTTAGGAAACCAAAACCTTCCAATTTTCCAGTTGATTTAAACGTGAAGCCTTTATCAATTTTATTTACCGACAATTCAGGGATGCCACTTAAATTCCAATTATCTTTTTTTCTAATTAAAATTAGTGGCACATTTTTATCGTTATAAAACCTTTCACATATAAACGCATAAATACCATCGGATAATTCGCTTGCTAATGGTGTGTCCGATTTTGCAACTGTTCCTAAAGTTAACAGGCTAATGGTAACAGTTAATGTGTATAGAATATGCATGATGTCGTTCCTTCAAAGTACTACAGGGACTATTTTGTTGCTAACTTCAGTCAAGTTTGTCTGACGATACCAGCTTAAAGCCCTTCAGTAATGTCTGTATGCAAGCTGCTTTTTCCCATAACCATTGTGTTAGTCCTTAACTCTCCAAGAAAATGTCTGGATGAATGGAGACTCAGAACCCACTAATTCACCCAGACATTGCGCTCCAGCATAGAAGCAGGAAGCCAAACATACTGAAGTGAGTTAACTAACTTTAAAAGTGGCTTCACAAGCAATGTCCAAAGCGCATCTATTCAGATGTTTATTTTTCATAATTGCGAATTTTGAAAAACAAACTGATTGTAATTAAATTTATTATTAGTTTTGTTAACAATAGCAAACAGGTTTTTCTTCATGTACCTGATTGTCTAAAAACGGTCAGAGGATTTCCCATAAATTTCCTCTGGCCATACATTTTTATGAATATCAATCAGTAGATATAAATTGCAACTATGGCTAATTGTGAAATGGCACTCTCAAAGTGAAAATCGATGAGCTCAATTAGCGATGGCGTTACTTCAGAGGTGACGGCATGTAACGGATAGCAACTTTTGGGCTTTTATTTACAGGCCTTTTCTCAATCATACCCTTAGTTGGTGGTCTTGCTCTCGACGCTGGCGAGTTTGACAATACTAAAGGCAGCTATGAAGGGAAGACCAGAACGCCGACCAACTGGGACACAGATGACACACCCTAAAAGGCATGGTACGGCGCGGCTACGTTGCCAATCTGCTTGTCGATTGCACGACAGGCATAATCTCCTTCCAAATTTATGGACAGACGACTCCGTTCTGGCTTTTTCGCCGCTTGCATTCGCCGTGCATCAACCGCGTGAGGCGTGTCTCGAACACAGTTTTGACCCTGCATTTTAACCTAGAAACAGGAAACAACGGCCTCATCTTGCTGACGGTAAACGCACGAATCAAAGCCTTGCGCATAACCTGTCTGCTACCAGGGTTTCACAAAAAGCCCGCGAGCATAAGTTTTCGATGTATCATATTTGTCAGTCAATATAGGAGTTTCTTGAGATCGCAGTGATCCTATTCAAATGCGTGTGCTGAGAGACGAATTCGAAATCTTTTCAAAAGACCGCGATCATACTAATCTATGAAGCACAAGGAAGGTGACTGGGCTCTTGAAGTGTTGGTTGGCACACAGAGAAGAACTAAAGACAAACTTACACCTGAACATCTTGAAAAATTAGAAGCCTTAGGCTTTGTCTGAAAGGTTAAATAAGCGCTAGGCTAGCGGCGGAAAACGAAATATTTAAAGGGGGTAACATTAAGCAATTAGGGAGTAAATTGGGGGGGGCATAATTTATTAAAAAATATTAAATAAAATGTATTCAATGACTTAAATTAAATTGATGGTGCGGGTGAAAGGACTTGAACCTTCACGCCTTGCGGCGCCAGAACCTAAATCTGGTGCGTCTACCATTCCGCCACACCCGCACTTTGAAAATCAATATTAAAGATTTTTTGTGTTCTAGCTCAAGGCGTAATCTGTTACCAGTAGAAAATGCATATTAATTATAAAAAGTATATAAGTTTAAAAGAAGCTCTAATTAAAACAAAAAATGATAAAAATTTACCTAAAACTTAATAAATTTTACTAAAAATAATAAATAATTTATATTTTCATAAATAATAAAAACTATAATGAATTATATATCTATTATCAAAATTATTTATGTTTATTAAAATAAAAAATGTTTCGAATTTAAACTATAATTTAATTTTCACCAATGAGAGTATATAGACCTTATGTTTATTTAATGGCTAAATATTAACCAATATGCCTAATATTTATACACCATTATTATAAACATAAAATAAATACACATATTATATTCATCTCGAATTGCACAAATTATCAAAAAATGATGGACAAGTAATAAGAACTTTAATCAGAAGGTATCTAAATGAAAAAGATCGAAGCTATAATTAAACCTTTTAAGCTCGATGAAGTCAAAGAAGCGCTTCAAGAGGTTGGTGTTCAAGGTCTTTCAGTTATAGAAGCTAAAGGTTTTGGGCGGCAAAAAGGTCACACCGAACTTTATCGTGGTGCAGAATATGTAGTAGATTTTCTACCCAAGGTAAAAATTGAAGTTGTTATTTCAGACGAACAGTTAGAATCTGTAATCGAGGCAATAATCAATGCCGCTCGCACGGACAAAATAGGAGATGGAAAGATTTTTGTCTCTACAATTGAACAAGCAATTCGCATCCGCACCGGTGAAAATGGTGTAGACGCTCTTTAAATTAAGAAAAGCCAGAAAGGAACTCACCATGAGTGCTAAAGATCTCGTAAAACGCATAGCTGACGAGGATATTAAATATGTGGACATTCGTTTTACAGACCCTCGAGGTCGCCTACAACACGTAACAGTTATCAATGACGAAGTTAATGAAGATTTTCTTGAAGGCGGCTTCATGTTTGATGGATCTTCAATCGCAGGCTGGAAGTCAATTGAAGAATCTGACATGAAATTAATACCAGACTGTGAAAGTGCATATTTAGATCCATTCTATGCAGAAAAAACAATTTGTGTTCATTGTCACGTAGTTGAGCCTGATACAGGTGAAACTTACGAACGTTGCCCTCGCTCAACTGCAATGCGTGCAGAAGAGTATTTAATAGCATCAGGCATTGGCGACACATCATTTTGGGGTCCAGAAGCAGAATTCTTTTTATTTGATGATGTTCGTTATTCAAACTCTATCAATAAAGTTTCTTACGAAGTTGATGCAGCAGATGCTTCTTGGAATACGGATGCTGAATTCGAAATGGGTAATATGGGGCATCGTCCAGGAATTAAGGGTGGTTACTTCCCTGTAAATCCAACAGACGCAGCACAAGATTTACGTGGTGAAATGCTTTCTACAATGAAAAATATTGGCATGAAAGTAGATAAGCACCACCATGAAGTTGCATCTTGTCAACACGAATTAGGTCTAGTTTTTGGCACACTAGTAAAGCAAGCCGACGAACTCCAAAAATACAAATACATCATACATAATGTCGCTCATGCTTATGGCAAATCAGCAACATTTATGCCAAAGCCTATATATGGTGACAATGGCACTGGTATGCATGTAAACATGTCTATCTGGAAAGAAGGAAAGCCGTTGTTTGCAGGTGACAAATATGCTGACCTGTCTGACGATGCTCTATACTTTATCGGTGGTATATTAAAGCATGCTAAATCACTAAATGCTTTCACTAATCCATCAACTAATAGTTATAAACGTCTAATTCCTGGCTTTGAAGCACCAGTATTACGCGCATATTCAGCACGCAACCGTTCTGGATGCGTAAGAATTCCGTGGGCTGAATCTCCAAAAGCAAAACGTGTAGAAGCTCGTTTTCCTGATCCAGCAGCTAACCCTTATCTTTGTTTCTCAGCTTTGCTAATGGCAGGTCTAGACGGAATTCGAAATAAAATTGATCCAGGACCTGCCTCTGACAAAGATTTATATGACCTACCCGCTGAAGAGTTAGCAGGAATTCCCACAGTATGTGGTTCACTGCGAGAAGCTCTAGAAGAACTCAAAGCAGATCATGATTATTTGGTTGAAGGCGGTGTGTTTACTAAATCTCAGATTGACGGTTATATTGAACTTAAAGAAGAAGAGAACACACTGTACGAACATACTCCACACCCAGTGGAATTTCAGATGTACTATAGCTGTTAATAGGTTACATATATTTTAATAATTATAAACCCTCGCAATTTGCGGGGGTTTTTTATTGTGTTACAGCATTTAGCGTTATTTTTTGAATATCAGTCAATTCCAAAAATGGGAGGACACAGGTATGAATGCCAAATATTATAGCCTGAGTATTGGGTAATTTACAGAATGACTGGCGTTCAACTCTAACCCATTGCTCTTTTAACACAATACGTGGCCTAACCTCATGTCTTTTCCGTGGCTGATGCAAGTCTGGGTCATTATAAACCAACCAATTAGCTCGCCACATATCTTGATCGGGGCGCATTAACTTAAATATACGGTCTACGCGTTTAGCAAGATCAGCAGAATATTCTTCAACAGGTTCATGAATACTAGTCATTGGCCGCATAAACTTCTCAGATAATGTCCAACTAGCAGGGAAACACATAGCAGCTCCAACTAAGATATATTCATCTTCTATCGGCAACATTATACATAGATCTTGCTGAACTAAGGATCTTGCAGTTTTAAGCGCTTGGTTCCAATCTATTTTCACTATAACACTATCCGGCCGTTTAACCGTATTTGCATTTATTAAATAACCTTTGATACCAATTAATGCCTTCAAAACATGTGCTAATAATTCACGCGCAGCATCATCAGCATAGATGTCAATTAATAACACAGAATTCAACTTATTGCTTAATAAATAATCAGCGTAAGCCATTTGTCCATCAAATACATTGTCGACCAAGATCCAATCTTTTCGATCTAATGGATTAATACCTGGAAGCCCTTTTAAATGTAATTCATGCCAAGGTGAAATCGGTAAATGATCTTGGAAAATATTACTAAAATTATGTTTCATTATATAAACATCACATTTTAAAAATAAAATTCAATCTAAAAAAAGACTTTATCTATAACATAAATATCAAAATATTTGATAAAACCAAACATCGAAATCGACCTCAATGCCGTTTTTGAACAAGCAAAATAAACATTTATTGATCTTTTATATAAATGTGGAGGGATTACGATGAAGCCAAATTATTCAAACATTCGCAAAATAGATCCATCAAAAGGTACACATCTGCCAGACGGAACGAAAAATAATGCTAACCGCATTGAAATAGGCCCATCTCTTTTAGCCATGAGAGAATGGGAAGCAGCTGGCCTGATATTTCCTAATCTTGAACGTATGCGCGAATATCGTTGGAAGCGTTTAACTCAACATATAGTAGACCGAAATTGGGGTGGTCTGTTAATGTTTGATCCATTAAATATTAGATATGCAACCGATAGTACTAATATGCAACTTTGGAATACTCACAATCCATTTCGAGCAGTATTGATTTGTGCAGATGGATATATGGTTATCTGGGATTATAAAAATTCTCCCTTCTTATCTAAATTTAATCCATTGGTACGTGAGCAACGCTCAGGTGCAGACCTTTTCTACTTTGATCGCGGTGATAAAGTCGATGTTGCAGCGGATGTACTTTCTAAGGAAGTGTTTGATCTAATATTAGCTCACGGCGATGGCAATATGCGCTTAGGTCTGGACAAAGGAATGCTACATGGGATCCGTGCTTTAGAAGCCCAAGGTTTTACAATAATGGAAGGGGAAGAATGCACGGAAAAATCCAGGTCCATAAAAGGTCCAGATGAAATTTTGGCAATGCGTTGTGCTAACTTCGCATGTGAAACAGCAGTTAAAAAAATGGAAACCTCTCTTAGTATTGGAATGTCTGAAAATGAAATATGGGCAGAACTGCATAAGGCCAATATATCAAGAGGCGGAGAATGGATAGAAACACGCTTACTAACAACTGGCCCCAGAACAAACCCATGGTTTCAAGAATGTGGTCCACGTCAATTACAGAATAATGAAATTTTAGCATTCGATACAGATTTAATTGGATGTTATGGTATCTGTATTGATATATCACGAACCTGGTGGATCGGTGATGAAAAACCAAGACCTGACATGATTTATGCAATGCAGCATGCTCATGAACATATTATGACAAACATAGAAATGCTTAAACCAGGTTTACCACTTAGTGACTTAACGTTTAATGGTCACCAATTAGACCAAAAGTATATAGAAGGCCAATATGGGTGTCGCTTTCACGGCGTTGGATTATGTGATGAATGGCCTCTGATTACATATTCAGAAAAACATGTTGAAGGTGCTTTTAATTACGAATTACAACCTGGTATGGTTTTATGTGCAGAAGCATTGGTTTCACCTGAGGGTGGCGATTTTTCTATAAAATTAGAAGATCAAGTTCTGATTACGGAAAATGGATATGAAAACTTGACTACTTATCCATTTTGTCCACACTTAATGGGGGAAGCTTAATAATTTCTATATATAAATTTAGTTATACGTTAAAAATATTACCAAAATTAAAAATGTCTAAAAACTATTGACTAAAAATTATTATTTATTTTCCTTTCAAGCCTATACCCAAACTCTTTGAAGTCCTGTAACAATGTAAAAACGAACAAACATGGAATCAAAGAGCCCAAAATGGCCGATAACCTATTTACTGACGAGATCCCCATAGATAAATCTTATGATGCATCTTCTATTCAAGTTTTAGAAGATATGGAACACGTACGATTACGACCAGGCATGTATATTGGTGGTACTGACGACCGTGCCTTACATCATATGGTTGCCGAAATTATTGATAACTCGATGGACGAAGCTGTTGCAGGTCACGCAACTTGGATTGAAGTCGAATTACACGAAAATTTTCATGTCACAGTTAGAGACAACGGTCGTGGCATACCAGTTGATATGCATCCTAAATTTCCAGAAAAATCTGCACTTGAAATCATTTTTTGCACACTTAATGCAGGTGGAAAGTTCTCAGGTGATAACTACGAAACATCAGGTGGCCTTCACGGAGTAGGATCTTCTGTTGTAAACGCACTTTCAGATTATGTACGTGTTGAAGTTGCGAAGAACCGTGAATTATATGCCTTAGAATTTTCTCGAGGACTGCCTCAAGGACCACTACAAAAGCTTGGCCCTACTCAAAATCGTCGGGGCACTTCTGTGTCATTTCATCCTGACCCTGAAATATTTGGGAATTCAATTAAATTTAAGCCAAAACGCCTCTATGATATGGCTAAATCAAAAGCGTATTTATTTTCTGGTGTTGAAATCAGATGGAAAGTTGCCAGAGAGTGTTTAGCCGTGGGCGATGACACACCCCTAACAGATATCTTCAAATTCCCTAACGGCCTTGCTGATTATTTATACGAACGTTTAGAAGGCGCCTCCGTATACTCCGAGATACCGTTTGCTGGTAAAGTAAAATTTTCTGAAAAATTTGGACGTGAAATTGTTGGTAATGTCGAATGGGCCATAAACTGGACGCCCTCACGAGATAGTTTTACACAATCTTATTGTAATACAGTCCCAACACCTGAAGGTGGTACGCACGAAAGTGGATTTTGGTCAGCTATACTAAAGGGCATTAAAGCTTACGGTGAATTAGTAAATAACAAAAAAGCTGCATCCATAACACGAGACGATGTTATGGGAGGTGGCTGTGCCCTTGTATCTTGTTTCATATCAGAACCAAAATTTGTTGGCCAAACAAAAGATCGCCTAGCAACTACTGAAGCCATAAAGTGGGTTGAAAATTCTGTACGGGACCATTTTGATAATTGGTTAGCATCAAACAATAAATCAGCAGCTGCAATTCTTGACTATATGGTACTTAAAGCTGAGGAACGTTTACGTAGAAAACAAGAAAAAGATACGGCAAGAAAGTCAGCAACAAAAAAATTAAGATTGCCAGGAAAGCTTACAGATTGTTCCAAAAACACGCGTGAAGGAACTGAATTATTTATTGTTGAAGGGGACTCCGCTGGAGGCTCCGCAAAAATGGCACGAGATCGTAAAACACAAGCGCTTTTACCTTTACGAGGTAAAATTCTAAACGTTTTAGGTGCGGCCAGTAACAAAATGTCCGCTAATAATGAAATCAATGATTTATGCCAAGCGTTGGGTGTTCAAACAGGAACTAAATTTAACATTGATGACCTAAGGTATGAAAAGATCATAATAATGACTGATGCGGATGTAGACGGTGCCCACATTGCATCTCTTTTGATGACTTTTTTCTTTACACAAATGCGCCCTTTAATTGATAATGGTCATCTTTATATGGCTTGCCCACCATTATTTCGCCTTACCCAAGGCGCACGTCGCGTATACTGCATGGATGAAATCGAAAAAAATACAATGATGGATAAAGGCTTAGGTGGTAGAGGTAAAATAGACATTTCTCGCTTCAAAGGGCTTGGCGAAATGGATGCCAAAGACTTGAAAGAAACCACCATGAATAAAATATCTCGCCAATTAATACGCATAAATATTGATGAAGATGAGCCAGGACAAACAGATGATCTTGTCGATAGATTAATGGGCAAGAAGCCTGAATTAAGATTCCAGTATATTCAAGAGAATGCAAAATTTGTTGAAGACTTGGATGTTTAGGAGATAACCAATGCTACACTTAAGGCCAATGTTGAATAATAGCTTAAATAAACTTTTATTTAAATGGAACTAAGGCTTGGCTCGAAGCAACATCCCAAATAAATCACGAGGATTATCAGGATCTGCTAGTATGTCTAGCTGATCAAATAATTCCGTTCCCTTTATATTTTCTAGGACATAGCGCAATGCTGAAAAATCTTCAATTGCAAAGCCCACAGAGTCGAATAACGTTATTTGTTGTTCACTTTTTCGCCCAACAATAGAACCTGTCATAACTTTCCAGAGTTCAGTAACGGGGTGATCTGCAGACAACTGTTGGATTTCACCTTCAATACGCGTTTGAGGTGGGTATTCTACAAAAATATCAGAACGTCGCAAAATATCGCTATGCAATTCAGTTTTACCTGGGCAGTCCCCACCGATAGCATTAATATGCACACCTGCCCCAACCATGTTGTCACTAAGAATAGTTGCACACTGCTTATCAGCAGTACAGGTTGTAATAATTTCTGCACCTGAAATAGCTTCTTCTGGAGATGTGCAAGAAATTACTTCTAAACCCAAAGATGTCAAATTAGACATAGCTTTGCTTGTAGCTTCTTTGTCTATATCATAAAGTTGTACTTTTTTTATGCCACAAACAGCTTTAAATGCTATACACTGAAATTCAGATTGTGCACCATTTCCAATCATAGCCATGGTCGATGAGTTTTTAGGTGCTAAGTATTTTGCTACGAGTGCAGATGTTGCAGCAGTTCGCAAAGCAGTTAATAACGTCATTTCACTTAATAAAAGTGGATATCCAGACTGTACGTCAGCCATTAAGCCAAAAGCTGTTACAGTTTGTAACCCTTTTTTAGTATTTTTAGGATGTCCATTAACATATTTAAATCCATACATCTCACCATCACTTGTTGGCATTAGTTCAATTACTCCAACATCAGAATGGAATGCTATACGAGGAGTTTTATCAAACATAGGCCAACGTTTGAAATCTATTTCAATTTCTGCTGCTAAGTTAATTATGAAAGTTTCAATTCCAATGTGATGAACTAATCCCATCATATTATCTACTGATATAAAAGGCACTAA
>Ga0115003_10000462_pt1 | contig 35842 bp, 30 predicted proteins | sample ArcticOcean_MG_C_7_FD_88736 | JGI IMG/M metagenome (GOLD analysis project Ga0115003, IMG submission 88736) | Marine microbial communities from western Arctic Ocean - ArcticOcean_MG_CB11_88 | ecosystem: Environmental > Aquatic > Marine > Oceanic | place: Arctic Ocean: Canada Basin | collected...
CTTTAATCAGCACCTGACTGTCTGAGGGCTGAATCACCGGCCTTGAGGCTGGTTTTAGAACCTTGGGCGTTCCAGGCTGGGTAATTTCAATGCAGATCTGTGTTGTCGGTAAGCTCATAGCGCATTCTACTCATACAGTCGGTTTACTGGGCGATGAGTTTAGCCGGAGTTGAGGCTTGTTTGTAATATATTGGGAGTAAATACATGCAAATAAGCCACCGGCCAGCCTATTCTGACTTTATTCGCTCAAGTAGCAATTTAACGATTTCGGGCCCATGGGTGTCTTGCGGAAAATGACTCGCCTGTGGAATTGCATCAAACGTTGCGTCATCAATGGCTGCAGCCCACTGCCGACCCCAATCTTCGACGAAGATATCGTCCGCACAACCCCAAATGAAGTGCGCCGGTTTTTGCCAATCGAGTAAGACTCGATAGTGTAATGCCTGCGCTGCACCATTACCGCCGTCAAAATTATCGAAAGGAATAGAAAGCGGAAAGCGTCTGATACCATTGAACGCGTCATCATCAAGCCCGCGGTGCGGGGCGCTATATGCGGCGTATATTTTGGCTGCTTCGCCTGCAAGCTCTGGGACGGAATTTTCCAACATCGCAGCAATCATTTCTTTTTGTGTCATTAATCCGGCATTTAACACCAATAGCGCACCAATATTCGGCGTCGTACGGCAAAATAGCCCGCCTTCATTCCAGTGTTTATTCCAGTTCTTAATGCCCTCTGAATAGACATATTCATCATGATGCAGCCAGGTGTTCATGATAGTGAGCCGCGAAAAACGCTCTGGCATCATAGCTGCCTGGGCAAGACCCGTCGGACCGCCCCAGTCCTGGCAGACCAAGGTAACATCATTTAAGTCCAAAGCAACAATGAGCGATGTAAGGATTTCGGTGTGCCTTGCAATGGTATACCAGTGGGTATCAGTCGGTTTGTCTGAACGACCAAAACCCATGTGGTCCGGCGCAATGCATCGGTAACCGGCATCTACCAACAAAGGAATCATATGCCTATAAAGGTAGCTCCATGTCGGCATGCCGTGCAGTAGTAACATCACCGGTCCGTCTTTAGGACCTTCATCCAGGTAGTGCATGCGCATGTCATGCCACTGGTGATAGTGCGGCGCAAATGGAAAATCATCGAGTTCTGTAAATCGATGATCTGGCGTTCGAATAAAATCTGTCATGGATAAACCTCTGTATTCATTACCGAACTGGTATACGTATGCCCTTAGCCAATGGCAATTACGTCTTGGCTCTGGCCGCGCCGATCATAGTTTTGTATACCTCAGGTATCACCGTGGCCCTGGAATGGTCTGCAACACGAACGCAGTGATTTTTCAGTGAACCAAGGCCTTCTATGCTTGTTGTAATTACGTCACCGTCGCGCAAGAAGTTGCCGTCGATTGCCGCTACACCTCCAGGTGTCCCCGTGAAGATCACATCACCCGTGCGTAGAGTCAGGATTTCTGACAAATAGGCGATGATAGCTGGAATGTCGAAGATCAAGTCGTCAGTATTATCCTTCTGGCGTATTTCGCCATTCACCTTACACAGGAGTGCCAGACTATTTGGGTTCTCAATTTCGTCCGGTGAAACCAGCACAGGGCCGATAGGGCCAAAGGTATCAAAGGACTTTCCAAGGCTAAATTGCGGCGGCTTTGAAGTCAGCTGCACTGTTCGGTCGGAAATGTCCTGGCCAATACATAAACCGGCAACGTGACCCCAGGCGGCTTCGACTGATATATTCTTGCCGCCGCGACCAATGACTACGACAAGCTCAGCTTCATAATCAACATAGTCACTGCGCATCTCAACATCGGCACTTGGGCCGACAATACATGTGGTGTGCTTGGAAAAGACCATCGGCACATCCGGGATGGTCATTTTGGCTTCTTCGGCGTGGTTTCGATAGTTGAGCCCAATTGCGTAGCAGTTATCGGGTCGAGGCACCGGCGGTCCGAGTTCAACATCCGCCAACTTCCCGGTGGGTATCTTATCCGTTAGTTGAGCGCCAAGTTCTGAAAGGGCCGACAGAAACCCGAGCGCTGCCATCGGATCACTACCGAGCTCGCCGCCCGATAGATTTTCCAAGTCGTAATAGTTTTCACCGCAGACCAATGCGGCCCTTCCATCAATGTTCGCTAGCCTGAAACCCATACTGTTCTCCTAAGTCCGGTATCTGAACCGGAATTTAACACTAGTGTTAGTTGACCGTATTTTTTTTAACAACTTCACCGCTCAAGCAGTTTGACCATGTCTGTAAAACCCGGATTGTCCGCCCTATAAGTCTCTACCTCGTCACTGGGCATGGACAGGCCAAAAGAGCTTGGAACAAGCGGCCCATACTGCGCCATCACAGTGTCTCGTATCGGCGAATCATTGGCCGGCACTGAAGCATCCAACAGGTCCCCGTCAGTCCAGTGCTCCAAGGTGAAACCGTGGGGGTCACGCCAGTAGTCATACATTTGGCTACCGAGAAGATGCCGCCCTATGCCCCATTCATGGACGTATTTCCCCAATGTTTTCAAGTGGAAGTGACCGGCCATTAGGTCATCTACTGATTCTGTCAGTTCATACCCGGCATGACCAAAAGTACCGGCAAACTCCTCCTTTCCCGGTGCAGCCCCAATAAAGTTCATCGCATGATGGTCCACCGGTGCATCGCCCTGGTCACAGCGCATAAACGCGCCAATTCGACTACCGTCGGGCCCGCCCAAATTATCAGAAATTAGATAACCCAGGGTATTCTGATACCATTTAAGCGACGCTTCCGGGTCGGCCACATTTACAGCGATGTGACCCAATCGTAGGACTTTCGATTTTAACGCATAGCGCCAGTCATTATTTTCAAGCACCCATTCATCAGCACCCTTCCCAATACGCTGAAGCTCATTGACCCGGGATTTATCAAAACCTGAATTCAATGGGGGCGCGTCCGATGCTGCTGCTGCGTCCAAGGCGACACCAAAAAAGACTTCGACGCCCATTCCGTCCGGGTCAGACAGCGTTACTTTTTGGCCGCCCCCCGGTTCCTGGCTTTCGATAATTTCAACTCCAGTATCCCGGGCAAGATTCTCCAGATCAGAAAATGCGTTAACGTAATATCCCGAAGAAATATAGCGGTTAGCAATCCCCTGCGATGCGACATAAATAAATGGGGCTATACCATTTCCCCTGAAATATATGCTGTCGGCTGTTTCCTTTGCCAATCGCATCCCAAAATGCTGTAGGAACTCTTTTTGAGCCTGCAGGTCAGTTACCTCAAAACGGACGAACAGGATGTCCGCGACTTTACATAATGGACTATTCACAAGTTTTCTCTCTTTTCAAGGATTTGTTAATATGGTTTGTTTTTACTTCTGCATTTAACAACCCTGCGTAGGGGTTGGGTTCGTCCTGATAGATCACGCTCATGGCATTGCGCCAATCCGACTTGTGCCAATCAATTATCGCCGTTTGATAACTGGGCCTTTGCTTAAGCCGCTGCCAGTATGCGCTGATATTAGGCAGATCATTCGCGCGTAAAATTTCGCCAAGTGCTACATCTTCCAGTCGATGGAAATGTGCTGTCATCATTACATCGGCCCCGGAGTAGTCGCCGAATAGATAGTCTTTTTCGTCCTCGAGAGCAGACTCAATCGTGGCAAGCCCCAGTGCTACTCGCTTAATACAGGTCTTATATAGACGACCCGGAACCCAACCAAAAATTCTCAGCATAACAAATAAAAACTTTCTCTCCTTGATCGGATGCTTTGTCAAGTAGTCCCAAATAATTGCCCACAGGGGCCGTGTTCGTAGTTTTTGAACGAGAATCGGGATACTAACTCCAGCGCATGACGTCCCGAAATTCTCTCCCAGGCCTATATTTTGATTAAGTTCGCTATCAGCCATATACGCATCAACTTGCGCGCGCCGAGCAGCATCATCCGGTAGTAAACGTACCCCTTGGCCGGGCGCGTAGTGGTCCAGGTATTTGATAATTTCCCAGGTGTGATAGATCGGATTTCCATGGTGAAGCAACACGGGGACCAGGCACAGAGGGTTAATTTTTTTGTAATCTGCAGTAAGATGCTCGCCGGTCGACTCGAGGTGCATATGATGAGATTTATACGGTATCTCTTTCTCGCTCAATGCTATGCGCACCATCTGTGAACAGACAGATTCACCGTAATGATAAAGCTCAAATTCCTGTTGATATGGTAGGGTCATTCAAACAGCCTTACTCGTTAGGATTTATTTTGAAGAAACCCAAGATTAACTGAACTCTTGGCAGGATCAGGCCAGCGTGTAACAACCGCCTTAATGCGGGTTAGAAAAGTAAGCGATTGGGGACCGAACAATTTTGTCTCGGTGAAGGCACTATCCTTCCAACCGCCAAAGCTATGCATAAATGCTGGTACCGGAATCGGAATGTTTACACCCACCATACCCGCTTCAATGCCGTCGACATATTGCCTCGCGGCGGCGCCGTCGCGGGTAAATATGGCCGCACCGTTACCCATGGAGTGTTGGTTGGCAACATTCATCGCCTCGTCAAAGGTTTCCGCACGGACCACCGACAACACGGGACCAAATACTTCGTTCTCATAGATGGACATGCCTGGTCGAACATGATCAACCAGGCTCGCGCCCACCAGCCAGCCGTCACAAGTGCGGTTGAGCTCTCTCCCGTCAACCGCCAGAAATGCGCCTTCCTGTTCCGCCACAGAAATGAAGGCGTTAATTTTACTCATGCTTTCCTGACTGATAACGGGGCCCAGTTGAACATCATCATCATGGACAGAACCGATGACTATACTTGATATCCTGCTCTTTATTTTTGCAACAAACTGGTCGCCGATACCGCCCACCGCAACCACAACGGATATTGCCATACAGCGTTGTCCCGCCGCGCCGTAAGCCGCTGAAACAGCCGCATCTGCAGCAACATCGAGATCTGCATCGGGCAGCACAATCATATGATTCTTACCACCACCAAATGCCTGCACTCGCTTGTCATTCATAACACCAGCAACACGAACCTTTTTGGCTACCGCGGTGCTGCCCACGAAGGTGACACCAGCGATATCTGGATGCTCGGTAAAACGCTCCACAACTATCCGGCCCCCGTTGACAACATTTAGCACGCCCTTAGGAAGTCCGGCGGTGAGAAATATATCGGCGATTAAGCGGAATGCTGACGGCACCTTCTCGCTTGGCTTCACCACAACGGTATTACCACAAGCAATTGCCATCGCACTTTGTATCACAGGTATCATGACCGGAAAATTAAAGGGACTGACTGCGGCAATTACACCAATCGGATAGCGGGCGTCATAGGTATCAACACCACTGGCAATGTTGCGGGTCAACCCGGTGCCATACCAGGTTCCGATACCTGCGGTATAGGCCAGGATTTCCAACCCCTTGCCTACTTCAGCCGCTGCATCATCCCGGGTCTTACCCGCTTCAGTCATCACGAGATCAACCAACTCTGCTTGTCTTTGAACAAGCAACTCGCGCACCTTTAACATCAAATCTGCACGGTATTGTAACCCCGTCTGTGACCAGGTTTTAAACGCAGCACCGGCGGCGGCAACTGCGCTATCAACTTCTGCGACCCCACCATGCAACACCGTACCGATCTGCCGAGAGGTTGACGGATTAAAGATGGCTGATTCTTCACAAGAGGTGTCTACCGCTTCACCTCCGATTAAATGATTTACTCGGTACATAAGGTCTCTTCTTTTTATATTTTACGGCAGGCGCAATCAAAGGCGCCTGCCTTGATCTGGAAGTAATCGCAGCTAATTGCCGGTTTTTACTCCCAATTAGAACGAGTAGAAGGCTTCCATGCCGAAGCGGCGCGGCGTTGCCCACTTGCTGCGTGCACCACCGCCGACACCAACGGGAAATATCGTGGTTTGGGTCAAGTACTCTTCGCCATTGCAATTGTCACAAAACGCACGCAACCGGAGGCTTTCGTTAATATCCCAGATTGCCGCCAAGTTGAAGACCCCATAAGCCTCCTGTAGCGAGAGGGGCGTATTACTTGAATCAATATAGTAGTCGTCCTTCCAACCATAGGCCGCACGCAAAGCCAATTCCCCCGTCTGGCCGACATTAACCCTATAATCCAGCGAAAGACTGTAGGCGTTCTCCGGAGCGAACTCCATACTGAAACCCGAGCGATCTGTTTCAGGATGATCAAACTCGTTATATTTAGCATCAGAGTAGCTGTAGGAAGCAATCAGCGTAACATTTTCCAATAGCAGGGCCTCTAGGTCTATCTCAAGTCCCTGCATGTCGCTCTGTCCCGCATTCGATGTAAAAGCGCTGGCCGCGCCGTTGATAGAAACGATCGAATTCACTTGCTGATTCTGATAATCATACTCATATAGCGCCGCATTCAGCTGTAAACGGTCATCAAAAAGGCGAGATTTGATCCCCACTTCAAAGGAGTCCAGCGTCTCTTTATCAAAGCTACCTAATCGCGTGTACTCGGGTCATCCAGCAAAGAGGCAACCGCTTCGGCTGAATTTCGTTTAAGCTCTAGATAGCTTTCAATATCACTTCCGTTGGCAGCTTTTAATTCGCGGTCTTCTTTGCTGAACTCTTTTGGCCAATAGCACAACTCCAATCCGATTCCGTTAGGATCTTTGAAATACACTGAACGTGCCCAAGTGCCGTCCGTGATATGGGGGGCGATTTGGTTAACAGACATGTCGTGATTGGTTACATCGCTGCACTCAATACCCTTTGACCGAAGGCGCTGAACGTATTCTTCAATCTTATCCTCGGACACTTGGAACGCAACGTGATTCATCGAGCCAATACCCGACATCTGGTTTGACCCTTGGGATGCAACGCCGGGGCTTGCTGGCGGTGCGTCGGGAAACCAGAAGAATGCCAGGCTGTCGCCATTGCCAACGTCAAAAAAGAAATGTTGACCTATACCGTGCGGTAGATCTATTGCCTTAAATAAAGGCATGCCTAATTTGTTACTGTAAAAGTCCACTGTCTCTTCCATATCTTTAGCTACCAGCGCTAAGTGATGGAAACCTTCAAACTGAAATTCAGTGTTAGGTTCGCGATAATTTTTAGTCATAACAATCACTCAATAGTTTTGCATTTAAGGGCTACTACAGCCGTAGTGTACCGATTAATTAAACATTCGTCATATTTTTATTTGACGTAACGTAGTTTGTTGTAGAGCAAGTACGAACCCTAACGTTCACCAAGCAATGCTTTCGTTTCTAGAAACGCTTCCAAGCCAAAAACACCACCCTCTCGACCGTTTCCGGACCGCTTATAGCCGCCAAACGGAGCCGCTTGATCATGACCCGCACCGTTGAGGTATACACGACCAGTGCGTATTTTTAATGCAACAGCGCGAGCATGCTGCAAATCACTGGAAGACACCCAACCCGATAGGCCGTAGGGTGAATCGTTGGCAATTTTCACCGCTTCGTCCTCGCTGCGGTAAGGTATGATTGAGATTACAGGGCCAAATATTTCTTCCTGAGCAATGGTCATTTTAGGGTCCACATTGGCAAAAATCGTTGGCCTCACGAAATATCCAGCAGTTAAACCCTCCGGCCGCCCGGGGCCGCCTGTAACTAGCGTAGCGCCTTCGTCAATACCCGTTTGTATCAAACGCTGAATCTTTTCATACTGTGCCTGGTTGCTGACAGGTCCCATGGTTGTGTGCGGATCAAACGGATTGCCTACAATGTAGGACTCAGCGATCTCTTTGGCCGCCCGAACCGCCTCATCTTGTTGGTCTACATGTACGAGCATGCGAGTGGGCGATTGACAGGATTGCCCACCCGCTAGAAAGCAGCGCGCCAGTCCTGTGGCAGCAGCCTGACTAATGTCGGCATCTGGCAAGATTATATTGGCGGACTTGCCGCCTAGCTCTTGCTGTACCCGTTTGACAGATGGAGCGGCCGCTTGTGCAACTAGTACGCCCGCTCGTGTCGACCCGGTAAACGAAACCATATCAATATCCGGATGCTCCGCGATTGCCTGCCCAACCGTGGGACCATCGCCATTAACAAGATTAAATACACCCTTTGGAACACCCGCCTCATGCATGATTTCGGCCAAAATAATCACACACAATGGCGCAATCTCAGACGGCTTGGCTACCACGGTACAACCCGCAGCGAGCGCTGGTGCCAGCTTTTGTACGAGAATTTCGATAGGTACGTTCCACGGGGTAATCAGACCACAAACACCAATTGGTTCACGGACAATTCCGCTGGTACCCAGCGGCTGATAAAATTCGTAGCTTTTGAGTGTTTCTATAGCGTGCTCAAACATATGATGTGCGCGACCCGCGTGAATATTTGTTGCCAGGTCCAACGGGGCGCCAACCTCTCTGCCTACCGCATCAGCGATATCGGGAATACGTTTTTTATAGCTAGTAATTATCGACTCTAGCAGACTAATGCGCTTGCCCTTACTGGTCTGCGAGTAACTCTCAAATGCCCTTCGAGCCGCGCCCACGGCATGGTCTACATCAGCTTTGCTTCCTAGACTAATACTTCCGCACACTTGTTCGGTCGCAGGATTGATTACATCGTGGCGTCTCTCAATACATGGCGACACCCATTCACCATTAATATAGAATTTATGATTATTAGTCATCGCTGCACGTCCTTTTCAAAAGTAAAAAAAATGGATTATTGGTTTTAGATGCTGAAGGCAATTATGTCTTTAGCGGAAATGGTGCTTCTTAGATTCATAACATCAGACTATTTACCATGGTGGTCCACTCCCACCTGGTGTATCAAATAAGGCCTTCGTAGCTTCCACCATCGAGCTGTAGATTTTGTCCGGAAATAAAACTCGCCTGCTCGCTACATAAAAATGCACAACTATCACCGAATTCTTCGGGCTTGCCTAGCCGTTTTGCCGCTATCGTCGCCTTGATTTCATCATAGGCTTGAGGAATGGAAATCCCCTTTGTTTCAGAGATCATCTTGGCCATGAATTGTTGCCGGCCAGTGTCAAAGCGCTCAGGTAAGAGGTTGTTAATAGTGACATTGGCTGACGCCACTTCTACCGAGAGTGCTTTGCAGACAGAGGTAAGACCAGCTCTTGCAGCTGTAGAAAGGCCCATCATCGCTCGTGGCGATTTCACCATAGCTGAGGTAATATTGATGATTCGACCAAACTGTCGCTGTACCATGCCATCTAATACAGCGCGTATCATCAGCATATGGGTAATCATATTGCCGTCTAGAGCACCTATCCAGGCATCGTAGTCCCAGCTTTCTAGGGGTCCTGGCGGGGGGCCACCATTGTTAGTTACCAAAATATCTGGCGCGCTGCAGGCTTTTAGCAAGGCGTCTCGTGTGGATTTCAGGGTAATGTCACCGAGCACTGTTTGTACCTCAACGCCATACTCGCCACACAGTGCAGCTGCCTCTGCCAGAGCCTCGGCATTGCGCCCATTTAGCGTAATATTCACACCTTCCCGTGCTAGCGAGATGGCACAAGCTCTACCAAGTCCTCGGCTGGATGCGGCAACGATTGCGCAACGTCCCTCTATTCCTAGATCCATTTAAACCTCAAGTTTAGTCTTTTATTAACCCGGAAACCGACACCCCGGATGTACATATTTGCATTACCTCCCGCGCGTGAAACATGCACCGAAGGCACATCTGTCGCCCAGAAACTATGATTTCGTCCATTACGCTTTAAGCCAGCAATGTGGACGTTTCCATCATGCCGTTAGTCATGGCTACCAGATTTATCACTGCAAGATTTTTCTTGCTCATTATGCGTACCCCGCTTTTTACACCTTGATGGCCCGCATAAGTTATAAAACTAAATACCATCAGTCAAGTTTTTATTTGACGATTGTCTTATTAGTTATTAGACTACTTTAGCTTTAGTACAAATGATACCGCTACAGATGCCGTTATAAAGACAACTGCGTTTGGCAAAAAAACGCTTACCTATAGATTTACAGGAGTGGCCAATGAGTGTAATTCCAGTTCTTAAGCCAAATGGCATTGACCATTTGGCATTATCCACCACCAATATGAAGCAGCAATTGCAGTTTTTTAACGAAGTTCTGGGTATGCCGCTAAGGGCTTTATATTGGATGCATGGGGTAGAGGATACCTACCATGGTTTTTTGGAACTTAACTCTGAATCAATGTTGGCGTTTGTTTGCTGCCCCCAAAATAAGGAAGACATTCAATATGGCGTGACCCATTCCGGCTGGGCCGGATCACCTGTCACCAGAGGTGCTATGCAGCATCTGGCCTTCCATATAGATACGTTTGATGAACTATTGACGATGCGTGATCGCATTCGCGCCAAAGGTATTCATGTATTGGGTCCGGCTAATCACGGTTTTTGTCACTCTATATACTTTGCCGGCCCTGAAGGCCTGGCGCTTGAAATTACCACCGATACATCAATCGATCCAAACGCATGGATAGACCCTGAAGTTGTCGCATTGGCAGGAATAAGTGATGAAGAGCTTGATACTTTGAAATCACCGAACCCATATGAGCGGCCCGCACAACCCGTACCACAACCGCCACTGGACTCAGATGGGTACAGGCTGAATTTGCCTAAAGAAGAATACAACGCGCTGATGGGCATGCCAGACGAAGTGGTTATCGATCTATTTGAAAGCGCGCCACCTGTAAAGGTTTAGGAATTATCTATGTCTGACCAAAAAAACACTTCATCACCGACAGGTCACTGGGTTAACGGATGCTGGACTCAATGGGATGGCGCACAGATTGCCGTAGAAAACCCGTCTAACGGGCAGCAAATTGGCAGCATACCTGCCGGTACAGCGGTTGATATGGATAATGCCATCGCTGCCGCAGTAAAGGCCCGCCCGGCTTGGTCAGCATTGACACCGGCTGATCGAGCTGATGTATTAGATCAGGTGGCAGATAAACTTGAAGCCCGTGCGGAGCAGGTTGCCGCCTTGATTGCTACCGACATGGGTATGCCCATCAAACTGGCCCATATGATTCAGACCAACTTGCCCATTGGCAGTTTTCGAATAGCCGCGCGTCTGACCAGAGACTTTAGCTTTGTCAGGCCTATAGGTAATTCCAGGGTCATTATGGAACCCGTGGGTGTGGTTGGTTGTATCACTCCATGGAACTATCCATTACATCAAATCGCTGCAAAAGCAGCTTTCGCACTGGCGGCTGGCTGCGCAGTGGTATTGAAGCCATCGGAAATTGCTCCTATGGCCGTGGTATCGCTGATTGAAGCAACGGCTGACGCAGGCTTGCCCGCCGGACTGTTTAATGTCGTTTGGGGCAGCGGCCCGGATGCCGGGCAACGTTTAGCTGAATCGGCAGGAATCGACTTGCTCTCGTTTACTGGTTCAACACAGACAGGTCGCATTTTGTCGCGCATTGCCGGCGAAAATTTAAAACGTATCAGTCTGGAACTCGGTGGCAAGTCTGCATCGCTTGTATTACCTGGCGCAAACTTTGAACGTGCCGTTAAAGTGAGTGCGGGTAATTGCTTTATAAATACGGGGCAGACCTGCTCGGCTTGGACTCGATTATTGGTAGAGCGTAAAGATCTAGATAAAGCGGAAGACATAGCTAGGGAAGTTGCGGCCAAAAATCAGGCAGGCGATCCATTTAACCCTGCTACCCGCATCGGCCCATTAGTCTCGGCTAATCAAAAAAACAAGGTGATGGACTATATCGCCAAAGGTATAGCCGAAGGTGCAACATTGATTGCGGGTGGTAAATCCCCAGATGGTCTGACTGAAGGCCATTTTATTGAAGCCACGGTATTTAGTAATGTGACCCGGGATATGTGTATTGCGCAGGAAGAAATCTTTGGCCCAGTTCTTTCCATCATGGCCTACGACAGTGTTGATGAAGCGATTGATATTGCGAATGACACGCCTTATGGATTGGCCGGTGCTGTTTGGGCGAAAGACCAAAGAGACGCTGAAGAAGTCGCCAGACAAATCGATAGCGGTCAAATTGATTTGAATGGGGGTCGCTTTAACCCGCTGGCACCCTTTGGCGGATTTAAAGCATCGGGGCATGGTCGCGAAAACGGGTCGTTCGGGCTGGACGAATTCCTGGAACCCAAGTCTTTACAGTATTAAGAGAGTTGTTAGGGGCAATCCAACACTTGCCACTAGCTTACCGGGGCAGGGCTTAACGCTTGCTGTCTAAGAAAGACAACCTGCGAATCATGCCTCGAACCTCGATAATCTAAAAGGACAAAAGAAAAAAATGAACCCTACCTTTACCCTTTACCATGCCAATTGGTCTCTATGCAGCCAGATGGTGCGCGTGGCTCTATCAGAAAAGGGTATACCTTATGGGGCTGCACATATCAGGCTTTGTGACCAATATGATGAAGCGGATAATCTCAGCCCATGGTTTTTAGAGATTAACCCCACCGGTGTGGTGCCTGTCTTAAAAATCGATGATGAAATCGTCCGCGACAGCTCTTACATCATCGAACGATTAGATGAATACACGGGAACCAACGATATACGTCTTTGGCCGAAAGAAATATCGCAGCGTAATCAATTGCGTGAATGGCTATATGCGACCGGCATGCCAGATGATGCACCTATGGGTAAGAGTCTTGGGACAGCTATTCCTATTTTTTCTAGCAGCATTCTTGCTTATATGATTAAAAAACTTCGATTCTCATCGATATTAAAAATCATTCTTAAGCATCCAAGGAGAGAGCGCGCATATTTGTTTGCGGCAATCTACTTTACGCCACTGGCTAAAGCGATGCCAAAAACCGCTTTTGAGGGATTCGCCAAAGGCCTGGTTGAACTGGAACACGCGCTGTCTTCAGAAGACGACTACTTAATCGGCGATTTTAGCCATGCTGACATTAACCTCATGTGTGACTTCCATCGATTAGTAGATCTGAAATTGGATGCTGTGCTGAAGATGCCGGAACTGCCAAAGGTTGCTAAATACTGGCAAAGATTGAAAAGTCGCCCGAGCTATAAGACTGCTATTCTAGATTTTCAAGGCGAACGGGAAGCAGCTGTGATTAGTGAGGTCTTCGGTTCTACCGAGTCCCACTTTTCTGAAGGTCTAAAACAGAAAATCCGAAAAAAGATAAGGGAAACTGCCGAAAGCAGCCCCTAACATCTTTTAAGCAAAAAAAATTCAAACTGACCCGACGGCTATATATTGAGAGTTGAGATGATTAAAGCAAACGAAACATTTGATGGAACCTGGCCTCACGAACCGCACTTTTGCAGTGCTGCGGGCTTTAAGCAGCACTACGTTGACGAAGGGCAGGGAGAGCCGGTTATCTTATTACATGGCCAACCGACCTGGGGCTATATCTATCGTAATTTTATTGAGCCACTAGCCCAGACCAATCGAGTTATCGTACCGGACCATATGGGTTTTGGTAAAAGCGAAACACCACAGGATCGTATTTACACGTTGAGAACCCACGTGGAAAATATGGCGGCGCTGATTGAAGACCTCAACCTGAACGATATCACTCTAGTTATGCAAGATTGGGGCGGGCCTATCGGTTACGGCTATGCGGTGCGCAACCCGGACCGTATCAAACGGATGGTGGTGATGAACACCTATGCAGGATATGGCGCTGCCGGGCAGGAAGGTCTGCCAGACCCCAATAAAACCCAATGGTTTTCATGGATCAACAAGAGTATGTCAACCGGTCAATATGAGGAGGTTCTGCGTAATCTGGACGTGAATATTCTGTCTGTATTACATCTTATAGGCCTGGATAATTTTTCCGGAGTAAATGACACCTTCATCAAGGCCTACGCCGCGCCTTTTGCCACGCCTTCAGAGTGCAAGGGTGCGATTGAGTTTCCGTTGGATGTGCATCTGCACAGAATCAGAGATTATGTGAAACAGGGTTTTGAGGGTATTCCAGCGATTGCGGAAAAACAGGCGGTGATGATTGAAGGCATGAAAGACAGGGCTATTCCTGCAGAGCTGGCCATTGCCGATTTCAAAGGGATTTGGCCCGACGCGCCTGTGCATAAATTACCTCATGCAGGGCATTACTGCCAGGAAGACGCAACCGATGAAATAGTCGAACTTATTAAAGAGTTTCTGCAAACGAATGGTTAAAAAATACATGGTGCATTTACTAGAAAATCAGGGGAGTAGTTAGACATGGCACAAAGCTATAACGAAACATTGGACAGCGCGGCCGCTATTCCCGGCTACTATGACAGCCCATGGCCTGCCGAGTGCGGTGGCCCACGTCGACAGAAGGCCCCGCGCTCGCGCGGCCTGGCGGTCACACCGGAGAGTGAAGTCAAGCAGACCACCCGGGTCAACGATGAATGGAATGTGATGATGGTACTGCGCAAGCCCGGAGAAGTTTTTATGATGGGCAACAACCATATCGACTCGAAAGAAAAGTACGGCTTTCTCGAACGCATCGATCCCGTCACATTGGAAACTCTGGCACGATCACCAAACCTTGATACAGGCGGCCATACCTGGTGCGGCGGCGTGGTGGTGCATGAAAATGGATACCTCTATCTCAATAACGGCAACCGCTGTTTCAAACTCGATGCCGACTGCAATGTACTTGCCGAGCGTGTACTGCCGCAGGACTCCGCCTATAACAGTTTCCTGATCATGGCCGACGGGAGTCTAGTGATGAAAAACATGGAACACCAACACGATGGCATATCGAAATTCGTGGTGCTAGAGCCGGACAGTCTCGAACAAGTTGGTGAGGAAGTGGCTATACCTGAAAATTCCATGGGCCGAATCGCCATGGATACAACGCCAGAGGGCCAGTTTATCTATGTTCCTGGTAGAGACACCTTCTTCCGCTTCCGTTACGAGGCGGGAGTGCTGACTATGGATGAGAGCTGGCAGCCAATCTACCGCACTGGTCCCTATGAGGAACAGACCTTTAGTTGGGATAGCTGTATTGCGGGGGGTGGCTGCTATTTTCTCGACAATGGCGATAACGAGGCAATGACTGCCATCTTCTCCACGCGCCCGTTTGGCCAGCGTGTACCTGACCGGGGGGCTCCCTTCAGAGGCTTAGCTTCCTCGCCGCAAAAGCTATTTCGGATTGACCTGCAGGATGCCAAAAATATTGACCACATAGCTCCCTTCGGCTCACCGCGCGGCAATATTTTCAGTCCCCCGGCCTTCGACCCGGTGCGCAATATCGGCCTCGCCTTTGATACCGGCAATGGTCATTTCGGCGCTGTACGCTATACCGAGCAGGGCGGCTTTGAAAAATTGTGGAGCCGCGATTTGCGCATCTCCATGCAAATGGTGCTGTTCATCGACACCGGCGAAATTGTGGTCAACGACTTCCAAAACGGCTATGACGACCTGGTTGTGTTTGATATCGAAAGTGGAGAAGAAAAGGCGCGCGTCAGTACCGGGAGTCAGACCGCCAATGGCATGTTTCTGTCGACGGGTTGGAACCGGGACGTTTATTACTGCTCGACATCATCCATAGCGCGGATGTATGTGGAGTAGCCTGCTCATCCACCACTTTAATCTAACTCTACTGAGGATAACCCTATTAAATTAGGGTCTGATACCGCTAAACGCTGATGTCAACAAGATCGAAGAACTGGTCCGAGTTACACAATATATTGAGTCTTTGGTTGCTAATCTGCCTAGACTTTCGAGCATAGGATGGTTCCTGTCGACTACAGCTCAAAATACTCCTATAGCAAAGATGGGAAAATGGGGGGAGCCCACTACCAATTTCATTGCCCAATTAATCGCGCTAAGCACGATTGCAGCAAGCCTTGATTTTTTCTAATGAAAGCTTCATGCCGGGAGCAGGCACAGGCTGGCTGGTGGAAGAATACGTGGCGTATGGGAGTCCCATTTACGCAATGCGGCGCTCGTTTTGATTATTATATCCAGGCCATACGTAAAGCCTGGTCCGACAGTTTCCTAAAGGATATCAACCGCCTGTTCAAAAGAAAGCCGTGACCCACGAGGGTAATTGCTTGATGGGTCTCCACAACCGATATTGATCAAGAAATTTGATTTATATCGTCCTTCAGGAAAAAACTCCGCGTCAACTGCATCGTTGTTAAAGCCGCTCATTGGCCCGCAATCGAGACCAAGCATCCGGGCAGCAATAATGAGGTAAGCACCCTGTAAGGTACTATTTCTAAGCGCGGTTTGTTGGGCCAATATCTCGTTAGACACAAACATGCTTCTCGCCTCTGGAATTGCAGGGACTTTGGCGTCCATGTCTTCATAAAACTGCATATCAGTGGCCACAATAATTGTCGCTGGTGCATCGCTGGTTTTATCCTGATTGCCAGGCATTAGTGTAGGAATCAATCGTTTTTTGGCCTCTGGACTTCTGATAACCAGGTAATGAGCCGGCTGGCAGTTCATGGAAGTGGGTCCCCACTTCATTAAGTCATATAGCTGTGCAATAAGTTCATCAGACACTTCTTCCATAGTGAATTTACTAAAACTACGCGCGTTAAGAAATGTTTGTTCCAAAGCATTTGTATCTAAAGAATTTGGCATAAATCGTCTCCTCGGACTAAGTAGGTCTAGATAAATTTAGACGGCTTAAAAATTGACGGCATCCACACCTTTGAGCTGCAAAATTTCGCGCGCTTCAGCGGGTGTGGCAATTTCATAACCTAGCTCTTCGATAATGGTGCGAGCCTTGGTGACTAATGCGGCATTGCTGGTCGCTAGTTGCCCCTTGCCGAGCCACAAATTATCTTCCAGCCCAACGCGAACATTTCCGCCCATTAAGGCACCATGGGTGATAAGCGGCATCTGATAAGGCCCTGCTCCTAAAATTGACCATTGGTATTGGTCGCCAAACAATCGATCAGCGGTCTCTTTCATAAACATAAGATTTTGAACATCGCCGCCTATGCCACCAAGAATACCGAAGATAGACTGTACTAAAAAGGGCGGCTTAATCAGCCCGCGATCAACAAAGTGTGCCAGTGTGTACAGATGGCTAATGTCATAACATTCACATTCAAATCGAGTACCAAAGCCCTCACCCAGGGTTTGCAAAATATAGGCTATATCCTTAAAGGTATTTTTGAAAACCATATCTTCAGAGCCCAGAAGGTATGGCTTTTCCCAATCAAACTGCCAGTCACGCTCATTTGCTGCCATGGGAAACATACCAAAGTTCATTGACCCCATATTCAGTGACGCCATTTCAGGCTGTGCTCGTATGGCGCCATCCAGTCGCTGCTCCATCGACATTACCGGCGAGCCTCCCGTGGTAATGTTAACCACGGCATCACAGCCACCCTTAATAGCGGGTAGAAACGCCATATAGTCATCAGCCTTTGGTGATGGGCGGCCATCATTCGGGTCGCGCGCATGCAAATGCAAAATAGAGGCGCCGGCTTCAACGGCCTCAATGGATTGCTGAATGATATCTTCTGGCTTATAGGGTAGATAAGGTGACAAGCTAGGGGTATGCACGGAGCCTGTGACAGCGCAGCTGATAATTACTTTTTTATTCGTCATGTTTGAGTCTCCGAGCTGAATAAATTGGGCTGTTGTCCTTAAGGAATGAAAATGTCGTGTTATTAATGCTCAGACGATTTATCAATCAATTTTTGAATGAATTCGGGCACCACTGTCGCCCTGGGATGGTCATCACCACGTACACATACATTGCGTATTGAACCGAGGCCTTCAATAGTTGTTGTAACGACATCACCGTCTTTTAGAAAGCGGCCATCAGGTGCCCCGACGCCGGATGGTGTACCGGTAAAGATTAGATCGCCTGTTTTTAGTGTGACTAGCTGGTAGAGATATGAGACCAGAGTGGGCGCATCAAAAATCAAATCGCTAGTATTGTTTTTCTGCCGGACTTCGCCGTTGATAATGCACTCTAATCCCAGTGAATTCGGGTTGTCCAGTTCATCTGGGGAAACCAACACCGGACCAATGGGGCCGAAGGTGTCTAATGACTTACCAAGATCAAACTGCGGTGGCGCTGAGTTAAATTGCACTGCTCTATCGGTAAAATCTTGTCCGACACAAAGGCCAGCGACATGATTCCAGCCATCAGTGACCGGGATATTCTTACCACCTTGACCTATGACAACAACAAGCTCAGCTTCGAAATCGCTATAGTCGCTGCGCATATCAATATCAGCAGTAGGTCCAGTGATACAGGATGGATATTTGCTGAACACCATCGGCACATTGGGAATGGTCATGTTTGATTCTTCCGCATGTTTGCGGTAGTTCAATCCCACTGCAAATACACTGCCTGGGATTGGCACGGGTGATTCCAGCTGCACATCATTTAGATTTCCAGTTGGTTCAGCGTCTGAAAGGGTCGCTGAAATCAATGATAGCTCCTCCAATGAAGACAGGGCATCCATCGGTCCGCTGCCGAGAGTACCGTTTGATACGATCTCCAAGTCATAGTAGTAGTCGCCGCGAACGAGTGCAGCGCGGCCCTCCACGTTTGCTAGCCTGAAACCCATATTGTCTCTCCTAATTAGTGCTGGTTAGAATACAACACAATAACCCATCTGTCATATATTTATTTGTCAGGCATTATTAAAATGTTGCCGGCAATCCATCAGCTAGATTTGTTGCGGCCTAATAAAACCGGTTAGGAAGAAGGAATGTTCTTATGTTGATCGTACTATTCGTTATAGCTGGGTGAGTACAAATTTTTTAAACACTAGAACAGGTTTATGAGGATGTACCGAGGTGCCTTTGGTTTTACAAAAACGAATTATTGCGTAAAGCCAGCAATCGAAAATCACCATTCATGGTCGCTTAATCTCTACTTTTGACGTCGGTTAAAAAAGGGCGGACTACCCCGTCATTTCATCGAAACCCTAAGTTTTTTTACTCGAGACCGATAAACCTCAACCATCTGCGCTATAAGACGCCCAAAAGAAGCAATACCGAGGCGCCGGCAATAAGCGGGTCCGTAAAAACTGTTGTTCGAAAAACGATGCCGGAAAATACATTACAGGCATCGTCCGACTAACACTGGCTTAACCTCCGAACGAGGCAATTCCAGTTTGGGCACGCCCTAAAATCAAAGCGTGAACATCGTGAGTGCCCTCATAAGTATTGACTGTTTCCAAGTTGATCATGTGGCGCATCACAGGATACTCATCAGAAATACCATTACCTCCATGCATATCACGCGCTACCCTTGCAATATCCAAGGATTTTCCGCAAGAGTTACGTTTTAACATTGAAATTAATTGCGGAGACAATTGGTTGGTTTCTTTAAGACGCCCCGCTTGTAAGCAGCCCTGTAGCGCGAGACTGATTTCTGTTTGCATATCGACCAATTTTTTCTGGATAAGTTGGTTTGCCGCTAATGGGCGACCAAACTGAACCCTGTCCATGGTGTAGTTGCGTGCGGCGTGCCAACAGGCTTCAGCCGCGCCTAGTGCGCCCCAGGAAATACCAAAGCGCGCATTGTTCAAACAACCCATCGGGCCTCTAAGGCCCTGCACATTAGGAAGCATGTTTTCTTCTGGCACAAACACGTTATCCATTACGATTTCGCCGGTTATGGACGTACGTAAAGACAACTTACCCTCTATTTTTGGCGCACTAAGCCCTTTCATGCCTTTCTCCAAAATGAAACCTCTGATCGTACCGCTATCATCTTTTCCCCAAACGACAAATACATCAGCAATCGGTGAATTGGATATCCACATTTTATTGCCGGTGAGCTGATATCCGCCGTCGACTGTTTTCGCGCGAGTTAGCATCCCGCTAGGATCAGAACCATGATCGGGTTCGGTCAAACCAAAACAACCAATCCATTCACCTGTTGCTAATTTCGGAAGGTACTTTTCCCGCTGAGCTTCGCTACCGTAATCATAGATAGGAAACATCACCAAACTGGATTGCACACTCATCATTGAGCGATATCCGGAATCGACACGCTCAACTTCACGTGCAATCAGTCCATAGGAGACATAACTAACGCCTGAGCAACCATATCCATGGATCGTTGCGCCTAAAAGTCCGAGCTCTCCCATTTCACGGAAAATGTTGGGATCCGTATGTTCATTTCTATTCGCTTCACGGACCCGAGGTTGTAATTCTTTCTGGGCATATTGCCGCGCAGAAAGCTGAATCATGCGCTCCTCTTCCGTTAATTGACTATTCAGCAGAAAAGGATCCTGCCAATCAAAAGTGCCCCAAGTAGTACTCATAGTGGTTTTCCTATTATCTAAAAACTAATTAAATTTTTACCGCTGACCCGGATGACCCGCCAGCCCTCTCATTCTTCCTAGGGTGAGAGAGTGGAAGGGTGCATTACCTTTCCATGAGCTTTGGTGCTAACTCATTAGCGTGGTGAATGAGTTAGCTTATCGAGAAGCCCTAGTTTGATACTCTGAGGGTGCTGCCGTCATATGTCGACAAACTAGGCCATCGAGACCATTACCAAATTTTTTGCAGTGTAAGCATGCTGGCCCTTAGCGTCGGTTTAAAAAGTAAGGCCTGGTTTCTACCAATGTAGGTTCGGGCTTGTCACCGCAAATCAGGCCATCCAGCGCTCCCGGGACTAGCTCGCCGCGAACAATGGGTAAAATACTCGGTGAAAATTCTTGGGTAAATTCGAAGCCGTTTTCCAGGCATTGGTCAAGAAAACGGGGTAACTGCGCCATTGCGCCGGTTCTCGCAAGGTCATGCACCAACACGCAAGCCCAGTCGAGGGGTTCGATGATCTCAAGGGCTACTTCGGGCCAGGTTTTTGGATTCTGCCAGTCTCGCGGCAGGCAATCAAACATAACGGCGGTATATTTGTTTTTGCATAGGTAGTCAACTGCGGCGGGACTGAAACAGCGCGGACCGAATAATCCTCCACTCATGAAAGGACGGAAAAGCCTGTGCTCTTCGGCAAGGTCGCCCAGCATTTCCTGCGCCAGGCCAATCTCCCGCTCAGGTAATTCGAGCCCGACGTCGGTACCCAGTTCAACAGTATGGGTAAGGCTGTGATTGCCTATCCAGTGGCCTTCATTACGTGCGCGATTAAGAATGGCCAGGCCACGCGGACTACAGGCCTCCATCGCCGCATGCGTATCAGGGCTTCCACCAGCACAAACAAAAAATGTGGATTTGATATCCCGTTTTGCTAATTCATCTAATACTCGCGGCGTGCATTCGGGGTCTGGGCCGTTATCAAACGTTAAAGTTATCTTTTTCATTTATTAAGTGACCTGTAGGTGATGACATGATTTGTTGTTCAGAGATTGCTCTATAAGATTGGTGTGGATAATGCCAAAGGGTCAATGCCATTTGGCTTAAGAATTGGAATTGCACTCATTGATCACTCCCGTAAATTATAGCTAAGCGTTTATTTGCCAAACGCCGGCGTCTTGACAACGGCATGTGTAGCGGCATCATTTGTATTAAAGAAAAGTAGTCTAATAATTAATAAGACAATCGTCAAATAAAAACTTGACTCCCGATAGATAATTTCGTAACTTGTCCTCCTATTAGGATTAAAACCACAAAAGGGGTAGACATAATGGATCACAAAAATAAAATGAATATCGCAGTGACAGCTCTGGTCGCCATGACCAGCGGCATGATGACAACGTCCACAGCGCTGGCTCAAGGCGTAATGGACGAAATCATTGTTTCTGCGCGAATGAAGGACGAAACACTTCAGGACGTACCGGTTTCTATTAATGTTACCAGTGGCCAAACTATTCAGGATCAGGGTTTTAGAGATCTACAAAGCGTTATTGCAGATGTTCCTGCGGTGAATGTTTCACGCGGGGGAGGTAACGCAAATATGTACATCCGGGGTATCGGTTCCGGGATTAATAGCGGATTTGAACAAGCAGTTGGTTTTGTTGTCGACGGCGTTGCCATGGGCCGATCGCGGGCTACCCGCGCGGCATTAACCGACGTTGCTCGTGTCGAGGTGTTAAAAGGCCCGCAATCTACCTACTTTGGAGCCAATACCAGCGCGGGTGCAATTAATATCATCACTAATTCAGCAGACATTGAAGTAGGTCTTGGCGGCTATGTCCGATCAACCTACGAATTCGAAACTGATGAATCCGTGCTCGAAGGTGCTGTAAACGTGCCAGTTTCCGATACCTTTGCCATGCGCATTGTAGGCAAATTTTCTGACTCGAAAGGCCATATTGACAATGTATTCAGTGGCGAGCGCTTCCCGGCGAATGAAGATACCTTATTCCGTGTTTCTACACTTTGGCAGCCTAATGATAATTTTGATGCGAAGCTAAAATTAACCTACGGAACGCTGGATTCCAATTCAGGGTTGGACACGGAACTTGCTAATTGCATCCCGGGAAGTATCATCTTACTCGGGTGCAGCACCGCCAGTGGACAGCCTATCGAAGCTCAGCTCAATTACGTAACAAATAAGGACCTTGAAGAGTTTCGAACGTTTGATTATCTGACGAGTTCACTGGAATTGAGCTATCAACTTGGCGAGAATACGTTGACATCGATCACTGGATACTATGACCAAGATGCTGCTCATCGCCTGGATTTTGATCATTCTGATGTGCCTTCCGCTATCGCAGTCAGTCGATTCTCCGCGATTCAGAATGATGACGCAGACCAGGTCAGTCAGGAGCTTAGGCTAAGCTCGCCCGGCGGCGAAACACTGGATTGGGTTGTCGGTCTGTACTATCAAAAAGAATCCATCGACTTTGCCACATACGCACAACCGGCGTTTTCGCCACCGGCACCGGGTGGCGTGATGTCCGGAACTGTTGGTGAGCAGGAAGCAACAACCATTAGCATTTTTGGTGCGTTGACCTATAATATTACTGACCGATTAATAGCAAGCCTGGGTTTGCGTTATCTGGAAGTGGACAAGGACATGACCCGCTCTAGGACAGGAGCAGGCCCCATTCCTGCCGGTGGTATTCCTGTGCGTGAACTGTTCACTCCATTTGCTCCTACTGTTTTTGAATCTAAAAGCCAAACGGCGGACGACATTTTACCCTCACTTGATATTCAATATGAGTTTTCTGATGACCTGAACCTATACGCTAAGTTTGCTCAGGGCTTTAAAGCCGGCGCTTTTTCGTTGCAGAACTCGCCTCCAGGTGTTTTGGTCAATTTCATTGAATCTGTGACTCCGGAAACAGTGGATGCTTTTGAGATCGGTATTAAGGGAAGCCTTCTGGAGCAGCGACTCAAATTCGGTGTGGCTCTGTTCAGATCAGATTATAAGGACTTGCAGGTTTCAACGCGTATTGAGCCGCCGGCAGGGTCTACCGCTGGTATATTTGTTGGTATCGCCAATGCCGCAGAGTCTGAAACTCAAGGACTGGAACTGGATTTTCGGGCGCAGCTCAACGACCGCCTGTCATTGTCAGGTGATTTAGCCTTTCTTGACGCGACCTACTCATCATTTCCAGACGCGCCTTGCTATGAAACGCAAACAGCTGCTCAAGGTTGCGTTGCAGGCCTACAGGATGTTTCCGGAAAACCCAGGGAATTTGCGCCTGATTTTGCTGGCAACTTGACCGTTACATTTGAACAGCCAATTGGCGATTATGTGTTGACTATTGCTTCAAATGTAACCCATAGCGACGGCTATTTCCTACAGGCGGATTTAGACCCGCTTCATGTGCAAAGCAGTTACACAAAACTAAATCTACGCGCTGCACTGACACCTGATTCAGGAAAATGGGAACTTGCCTTTGTTGGCAGAAACCTCACAGACAAACTAACCGTGAATTTTTGTTCAGATCTGCCTGCGGGGCCTGGCATGTTTGTCTGTGCACCGGATCTTCCGGCGACTTATGCAATTCAGGGTCGGTTTAACTTTTAACGCTGCGGATGATTACCATCAGAAGGCGAATAAATGATGAAAAAAATGACAATTCAAACATTAAAAAACGCCTTCACATCGGTTGCCTTTTGGCAACCGATGGTTGTAATAATTGCCATAACCTCATCGGACCTGTTGCTTGGCAGTGAGCAATTTGCCATTAGTAGTCCCGTACAGGTTAGCAGTGAGCAAATCGCTATTAAGAAGGAACAGAGCGCTAGGCCCAATTTTTTGTTAGTGGTTGCCGATGATCTTGGCTGGTCGGATATTGGTGCCTTTGGCAGCGAAATTCGAACACCCAATCTGGATGCGCTGGCCCAGCGCGGAACCATGATGACGGATTTTTATGTAGCACCTACCTGCTCGCCCACTCGATCCATGTTATTGACTGGTGTAGATAATCATCTAGCGGGCGTCGGCACCATGGCCGGTCTGCGCGCCCCAAACCAGAATACGCACAATTACGATGGTCAGCTGCACAATGACGTGGTCACCCTGGCTGAGGCGTTAAAGCACCATGGCTATCAAACCATGATCTCTGGAAAATGGCATCTGGCCATTGATGAAGAACAGCGTGCACATCGTCGAGGCTTTGATCGTTCTTTTGTACTCGCAAATGGTGGCGCCAGTCATTTCGCCAACCAATTGCCGATAAGCCCACAGGAAATTCCTCTGTATTTGGAGGAAGGCGAACCGGCACAATTGGCAGATGACTTCTATTCTAGTATTACCTACACCGATAAGCTCCTTGGCTATCTATCCGATCGAGGGGATGAGGCAAACCAACCTTTTTTTGCTTATTTATCCTATACAGCACCGCATGATCCTCTACAGGTTCCCGATGACTGGCGTGATCGTTATCAAGGGGCTTATGATCAGGGACCTCATGCGTTACGCAAGATGCGTGAAAAACGGATAAAGTCAAAGAGCATGATTCCAGCTGATGCAGAGTTATGGCAATTACCTAACTTTCCAAGCTGGTTGCCATTGCATAGAAAACTCTGGCAGGAGCGCTCGGCAGAGCAACGCGCAATTGATTCACGACCCATGGAAATTTACGCTGCAATGATTGAGCTGATGGACGAGCAGTTTGGTCGTGTTGTTGATGCCCTCCGCGAATCTGGAGAGCTAGATAACACCTACATTCTGTTTCTCTCAGATAACGGTGCTAGTTCCTTCGCGCCTATGGTGTATCCAGGTAATACTAAAGAATGGCTGAGCCAACACTGGGATAATTCCCCTGAGAATGCAGGCGCTAAAGACGCCTTCACGACTCTCGGTCAGGAATGGGCCAATGTTGCGGTGACACCCTGGCGTTTGAGCAAAGGACAGGTTGGTGAGGGAGGGATCCGTTCCCCTCTGATTGTGGCCGGCCCATTGGTTGCAGCAGGCAAGCGAGTCGCTTCACTGGCCCATGTCACTGACATTACACCCACCGTTTTTGACATTGCCGGCATCGACTCCATCAATGATCCACTTTATCAAAATAAAATATTACCTCAGGGCGTTTCCCTGCTCCCCGCCTGGGCAGAAGGGAGTTCGAGCCTGCGCAATTCATTTGCGACAGAGTTGTTTGGCAGTCGCGCATTGCGCCGCGGCCAATGGAAACTGAGCTTTGTAACAAAACCGCAGGGCACTGGTGAATGGGAGCTGTTCGATTTAGCCTCAGACCCAGGTGAAACCGCCAATATTGCTGAGCAAAACCCGGCGATACTGCAGTCTATGCTTGAAGAATATGAAGCCTATCGAGACATCAATAATGTGATTCACCCGGATATGAAGCCAATATTGACTCTGCGTAGGAGCTATGGGGGTGAATGTAATTGGTGGTGTGAATTACGCTTTAAAATTCACGATCTAAAATGATTTGTTAGTTAACAATATAGAACCCCATTTTTGTATGCTATTGATAGATAAGCACTGAAATTATTCGCGTAGAAGGTGATATCTTTTAGCTGATAACTGTATACTTTATAGCGATTATTATCCTATCTCTATCACATTGTTTGATTTTAAAAAAATCGGCTAATAGGTTTAGGTCGAGTAACCTTTTTAAGACAATAATGTCTAGTCAAACTCTAGGGGAGTGAAGCCATATGGCAAAAGATAGTGTTGAAGTTTCAATGCCCAGCAAACGCAGGCGTGGGCGACCTAAGAAATCAGATGCACCTGTGCTCTCTGAGGTTATTTTAAATGTAGCCTTGGCGCATTTTTCTCATAAGGGTTTTGATGGCACTTCTGTGAGAGAAATATGTGCTGAACTTGAGGTCAGCCATAATTTAATTAATGATCGGTTTGGCGGAAAATTTGCGCTTTGGTGTGCAGTAGTAGATTTTTCGGTATCCCCTATCTTAGAGGGAATAAACGAAATTATTCTTAAGGCAAACCCCACTTCCGAACCTGTATGGGTGCTAAAAGCCATTATTGTCCGCTTTATGGAACTGAATGCTGAGCGCCCTGAAGTTGTGCGTTTGGTAAATATTGAAGGCTCAGTTCAAAGTGACCGGTTGGATTATTTTTGGGACAACTACCTTTCATCTTTTTGTGAAATATTATCGCGCTATTATAATGCGGTAGAGGGGCAGGGGTTGATTCAAAAGTATCCACCAGCAGTGTTTTTCTTTTTGCTTGCTCATGGAGCCTCAGCGCAAGCTTCAAATGCAGTGTTGGCGAAGAAAATCATGAAGGTAGATGTTGAGTTTGGAGGTGCTAGTTTAAAAGAGATTGAAAAACTGGAGCCTACGGACCCTAGACAGATTGCAATAAACGCTGAGTTCGTCGCTAAGTTACTTTTAGCACGGCCCGGTTGAAATATTATAATGGGCTAAAGGCCATCAGTCTCCTGTAAGATTATTGTTAGTTTGGTGTAGCGCCCATTATATGTTCTGAGACTGGAGCTACAGTATCTCCACATACAAGACCGTCTAGATTGCCTACGATTTCTCCATTGACTATCGGCGTGCAGTCAGTTGGAAATTCCTGCACGATTTCAACGCCTCTGGCGATGCACTCGTCGAGGAATCTCGGCAACTGTTTCATAGCGCCGGTAAAGCCAACGTCATGAACGATAATTAACATCCAGTCGAGTTGCTCTCCGTCTTTGAATGCTTGCTCAGGCCAGGTCTCTGGTTGCAACCAGTCCTTTGGAACACAATTGAACATCACCGTAGTGAACTTGTTTTCACACAGAAACTCGATGGACTTCGGACTGAAGCAATTTTCTCCTAGTATTCCTCCGCTCATATAGGGGCGGAACAGGCGAGGGTTTTCGCACAAATCACCCATCAATTCTTGTGCTTGGCCTATTTCTTTCGCCGGAGCTTCTGGATCGTCTGTTGTTCCGAGTTCAACAGTATGCGTTAGCGTATGATTGCCAATTAGATGCCCCTCGCTGCGTGCCCTTTCCAGTATGGCTTTAGAATCGGGTGAAGACGCTTTGAATGGCGCATGAACAGGATTGCCTTCGGCGCAGACAAAAAACGACGATTTAATACCGCGTTCCGCCAAAATATCAAGTACCCATGGGGTGCAATCAGGGTCGGGACCATTATCAAAGGACAGGGTGAGTTTTTTCATAGTATTTCTCCGTTGCTAGGCATTCGAATCGATTAAGTTGCAATGATAATCGTTTAAGTGTATTCGTCAAGTATATAATTGACATATGTAAGTTAATTGGTTAACTTGAATGCACGGCCGTATCAGCGTATTGATTGTGTACAAAGATTACTTGGATAGAGGTAGAACATGGCAGAATCGAATCACAAATTTGTATCCTTGGCTGATACTGCACGCAGTGAATGGGGCGGTGCAGCAAAAAGTAAATTGTTGGGGGGCTCAAACGAGGGTACACCTCGTTTTGAGCTCTATAACGCTGGCCTATCGGTTTGTTCTCAAAAAGTGAGAACCGTACTGGCAGAAAAGCAGGCTGGCTACCTGTCCAATGAAATGTCGATTATTTCCGGTAAGGGAATCTATTCCGAAGAATTTAGCATCGCAGAAAATTACCGACCAAACTATGTGCGCCTGCGCAGCTATGGAGCGGGTGAAGCTCTGATGAAAAATCTGGCTACCGGCCATACTATGGGCAGTTCAGTAAAAACTGAAGGCTTCGATGCCTGTGTGGTACCCACTCTGGTCGATCATCAAAATGAAAAAGTCATCGTTGACTCCACTCGAATTTGCGCCTATCTGGAACAGGAAGTATCAACAGGTACAACACTGATCCCTAGTGGATTAGAGGAAGCTATTGACCGGCAAATCGAGATTGTCGACGGGATTCCCATGGGGGCTATTCTGTATGGCTTTCTTGAAAATGACCCACGCCCGGATTTTTTAAAAATGGCCATGGATGGAGTCTATGACGTTAAGCGTCAGGCGCTTGAAATGTTGATTGAAGAAAATAAAAATGATGAGGAATTAGTTGCTACCTACCAGGCGAAAATTTCAAAAGAGATGGCAGGTAAAGATCTGTACAAAAATATTGATTATCTCAACGGGAAAATGGCTGATTTTGCCAGCATTATTGAGAAACTGGATGCTGAGTTGCAACACTCAGATGGGCTGTGGATACACGGTGATGCATTTACCCTGTCCGATGCTTTTTGGGGTGTCAGCCTGTATCGCATTCACTGGGTTGGGCACGCCCAACTTTGGCAAAACCGGCCACGCGTGAAAGCCTATGCACATCGATTATATACACGCTCTTCTTTGCTTTCTGAAGTGATCAATTTCCCGAGCCCTATGCCACCGTCAAAACATACTGCGGATATAGAAGGTGTGTTATAACCCACCTGAAATGCAGTTAAGCGTATTAGTTGTGACGATGAATAAATTTTTTATAAGTACATAAAAGGTTAGAATATGACTGAACTAAATGAAGAATTTTCATCCCTGGCTAAGGCGGCACAGGATGAATGGGGCAGCGCAGGAAAAAGTCAATTAGTGACGGGTGAAGAAACAGGAGCCCCCCGTTTTGAGTTATACCACGCGGGTCTGTCCTTATGTTCTCAAAAGGTGAGGACGGTACTGGCTGAGAAGGTTGCTAGTTATCACTCGAATGCCATGGTGATCGCTTCAGGCAAGGGAATCTATTCCGAAGAATTTAGTATCGCAGAAAATTACCGGCCAAATTATGTGCGCCTGCGCAGCTATGGAGCGGGTGAAGCTCTGATGAAAAATCTGGCTACCGGCCACACCATGGGTAGTTCAGTGAAAACCGAAGGCTTCGATGCCTGTGTGGTGCCAACGCTGGTCGATCACCAAAAGAAAAAAGTCATCGTCGATTCCACTCGAATTTGCGCCTATCTGGAACAGGAAGTATTGTCAGGTGCAACGCTGATTCCCAATGGCCTGGAAGAAGACGTTAATCGCCAAATAGCAATTATTGATTCGACGCCCCACCTGGCAATCTTGTATGGCTTTTATGAGAATGATCCTCGACCGGAGTTTTTAAAACCGACGATGAATGGCGTCTATGATGTGAAGCGTCAGGCCTTGGAAATGCTGATTGAAGAAAACCAGGATGACGAACAATTAGTTGCTATCTATCAGGCGAAAATTTCAAAAGAAATGGCCGGTAAAGATTTATATAAAGACATTGATTATCTAAACGGTAAGATGCGTGATTTTGTCAGTATCATTGAGAAGCTGGATGCCGATCTGCGACAATCAGATGGGCAGTGGATACATGGCAATGTATTTACTCTGTCCGATGCTTTTTGGGGCGTAAGCCTGTATCGCATTCACTGGCTTGGGCACGCCCACCTTTGGCAAAACCTGCCACGCGTTAAAGCCTATGCACATCGTTTATATGCGCGCTCTTCCCTGCTTTCTCAAGTGATCAACTTCCCGAGCCCTATGCCTCCATCGCAACATACGTCGGATATAGAGGGCGCATAAGGTAAGAGAAAGCATTACTTTCCCTCAATATCCTGATCAGCCTAAAGTGGCAAAAAACTGACCAGCAGCCCTATCGCCAAAGTGATATAGAGAAACGGAAAGATCAGGTAGCCCATCACATCTCTGGCACGGACGCGCACGCCTGCACCCATTACCGGAAGAATAATCAGAATGAAGAAGGGTTGCAGTAAGTTGCTCGAAGATTCCCCATAGGCAACACTCATAGCAATTCTGGCTATAAATGCTTGAGCTTGATCAGGTGTAAGCGAAGCCGTTACTGATTTGGCAGCCTCAATAAAGGCGGGACCCACCACCGCCCACTCTCCGCCTGCAGAGGGAATAGCAAAATTAATGGTTGCTGCGGTGAGCTGTGCGATAACTGGAAATGTATGAATCGTCGCGTGGGAAGCCAGCCATCCTGAAAGGGAGCTACCAAGACCGGTGTAAATCATAATTCCCATAATGCCGCCATAAAACGGGTACTGATAAATAATCCCGGATATATTGCTGCAGGCGCGTTTCATAGCAACGACAAAACGCATGGGTGTTGCATGTAGTGCAAGCCCTATGGCCATAAATATAAAGATCATTATATTCAGGTTTAAGCCCTGAGATTTGATCAAGAAATGACGCCCTATGATGATAAGCGCCATTGCCACAACCAATAACTGTATCAGTGCTGAATTATTCAATCGATCTGAAACTGTCTTGCCTGTTAAATTAGAGCTTTCGGCTTCTTCTTTAACCGTTGCCTGTTCTTGATAATTTGATTCAGTCAGATCTTTCATCGACCTTACCTCAGATGCTTTCGGACGCATCCACCACATAATCAATGGCATACCGATAAAGAAGGCCAACAAATACATAGCATTCAAAAGACTGCCAAGAGTGTACGATACACTTATGGTGCTTTTCAGTACACCGGACTGGATCATAAAATTATTTTCAGTGCCTAATAATAATGGAATCGAGCTGGATAAGCCGCCAACCCAGGGCTGGCTGGCAAGGTACACACAGGCAACCAGGTAGGGGTAATCCAAACCCTGTACACGTTTGGCCAGTTCACGAGCCAGCACCGCAGCCAACACCACCCAGCCCCAGCTAATAAGGCTAAATAGAGAACCAACAATCACGACCATTAAATAAACAGCTTCCGGTGTATGCACCATACCGGCCAGGCGATCTATGGCTTTACTGAAAAAAGGTGATAACGCAATAGCATAGCCAGTAGCGAGCAATAATATGGCCTGTGTCGCAAATTCCAATAGCATCCAGAAGCCCTTGTACCAGCTGTCCAGCGTGCCGATCAGCCCGGCATCAGTCGATAGTATTGCCGTGACTGAAATGAAGAGTGTCAGGAGTATGGCAAACACAAAGGGTTCAGGCATCCATCGTTGCAGCCAGCTTGCCATTGTGTTGCCGAATTTCTGTAACATTTTTGGCTCCTTTTTAGCGTTAACCGACTAACTCTGTCAATATATATAGCAATTATGACATATTTTTATTTGACAGGTGTAACAATAATAATTACTCTATGTAACTGATTTCCAATTGTCTGCTAACAAAGTGATAGCAGCGCATACCAACCAAAATTGAGGCTTATTTAAATTGCAAAAAACAGATGTATTAATTTCAGGTGCTGGGCCGGCTGGTCTGATTCTCTCAATCGATCTTTCAAGGCGTGGCATTAAGCACATACTATTGAATGACCGGCCCGAACCTTCCGGTATTCCAAAGCTCGATATCGCCAATACCCGCACAATGGAGATACTTCGAAGGCTCGATGTAATTGAGGCGGTTAGAGAAGTGGGGTTGCCGACTGACAGACCAACACGTAGCACATTTAAGACGAGCCTCTCCGCAAAGCCGATACTAAGTCTTGAACCAGGTTTTAGTGATACGCCGCTGGTACCTTATTCCTCGGTTGACGAATTTAATCGTTGCATCCATCAATACAATGACGGGACCTTGCCGCTAGAAAACAACGGCATCGTTTCGCAAATGTATCTTGAACCCGTATTGAAAAAACATGCAGAGCAGTATCCTGAGGCCGACGTTCGGTTCAATCACAGCTTCGTTGACTTTGAAGAGCACAGCGACGGTATTAACGCCGCTGTAAAAGATAATGTCAGTGGAGAAACATACCAGGTTGAAGCGGGTTATCTTGTTGCTTGTGATGGTGCACAGAGCCAAATTCGATCAAAATTGGGCATTGCACTTGAGGGGCAGGGGCAGATTGGTGAAATGACCTCATACTTCCTTAAATCCGAAGATATTACGAATGCAGACCCCTTAGGACCACCGTGGCATTGCTGGTTAACGAACCCTGAACTAGCGTCTATGGTTATTTCTTTAAACTTCGAGAAAGATTACTTTAACGTTCATGTGTTTGGTTGCCATGAGAATACCGAAGAAACCTTGCTAAAGGTCTTTGGCAAACCTTTCGAATACGAGCTACTTAAAGAAACACATTGGTTTGTGAATCTTTTAGTTGCCGAAAGCTACGGAACAGAACGCGTATTTTTAGCAGGTGATTCTGCTCACCAGTATTTCCCCACCTACGGTTTTGGTTACAACACTGCGGTATTGGATGTAACAAATCTGGCCTGGAAACTGGCTGCCCGGATACAAGACTGGGGTGGAGATACCTTGCTCGCGAGCTATGAACAAGAACAACTCAGCCTAGGCAAAACTCGCCGTGACTATTCAGGCAAAGGGGCACAAATGGTCATGACCTGGCAGTCCATGGTTAAACCCGACATATTTTCAAATAGCGGAGCAGGAGAGCAAAACCGTCAGGAATTGGTGCAAACCATTGCCGCAACTCACCCTCCTCTGTATGAAAGTTTAGGGCTGGAGCTGGGTTTTAGATATAAATCAGATGTCGTTATTACCGATGGTTCACCTGAACCACTCAGCGAAGAAAAAGACTACTTGCCTACCACCTGGCCAGGTTCAAGATTGCCTCATGTTTTTCTTGAAAATGGTGACGCTATTTTTGATCGACTGGGTTTGGGCTTCACATTAATCATCAATGGCGAGGATTCTGATCCTACTGTTAAGAAATTTATTAATGCTGCTGTGCTCAAGAAAGTACCGCTTAAAACGCTAACTATTGATGAAGCCTGGATACACGAACTCTATGAGAAGAAATATATTCTGGTCAGACCAGACCAGCATATTGCCTGGAGAGGTGACGCCATTCCAGCAACCCCCGACGATCTGCTTAACCAGGTTGTTGGTAAAAACCGGCTATCCAAGCCATAAAAAGCAAACAGTAAAATGAATAGAGAGTAATCACTATGGCAGTCAGTTTTTTAAAACATGTAGCGCTTGAGATACCCGAAGCCGACCGAGACATTGGCATACAATTTTATCAAGACTTTGGTTTGCATCTCACCGAACACGAATCGCATATATCCTTTGGTTGTTATGGGCGCGTACATGATTCAATCATTTTGATTCCGGGTGCCAGCAAAAAGAAGCTACATCATGTCGCCATGGGTGCATCGGCTGAGGGTATAGCGCAGGTTAGGCGAAACCTGGTTGATCATAATATTGAGTTGCTAGACAGCCCCACTGGTTTTGTTAATGAAGGCCTATGGTTCAAAAGTTCTCAGGGAGTGTTATTTAATGTGATCATTGCAGAACGGGAAATCGCATTACCGCCGGTTGAGAATGTATTTACGATAAACCAGGCACCCGACCATGTTCGGATCAACAGCATTGTGATGCCACCGAAAAGCCAAATTGGTGAAGTCAGACCCCAACAGCTGAGTCATGCCGTGTTATTTACACCGGATGTGCCCGCCATGCTCGCCTTTGTAGAAGATATCCTCGGTCTGCGCCTTTCAGACAGATCGGGCGATTTTGTAGCTTTTACCCATGTTCAGGGTGGCAGTGATCACCATGTTCTTGCCTTTGCCGCTTCAAACGGTATTGGTTTTAACCACATTTGCTTCAGTGTTAATACTCCGGACGATGTTGGCATTGGCGGGAACCGGATGGCCGAAAAATATGGGCCAGGGTGGGGGTTTGGCCGTCATGCCATAGGCTCTAACTTTTTTTATTATGTCCCGGACCCCTGGGGCAGTTTCTGTGAGTACTCATCCGATATGGACTACATTGGTGACAGTGAAAACTGGATAGCCACCGATTGGCCCGCTGAAGATTCCCTGTATACCTGGGGACCAGAACCATCCCCAGCATTTTTACTAAATTCTGAGCTAGACGCCGAATAGGGTAGGTGGAAAACGCAGTAAGTATGCAGGCAACCTTATTATTTACGCGTTAGCACTTTTCGTTCTTTCATAAAGGGTCGCGCCGCATTGGTTGCAAGCCAACACTATCACCGGTGGAGGAATCGATCTGGCTATTTGATTTTCTGAGAAGAAAAATTAAGTGCGAATATATGACAAGTTTTATATTGGGGGTGAGTGGGTAGACCCTGTCCATTGTAAGTTTAAAAATGTTATCAATCCTGCGACCCAGCTAGTGACATAGGGACTCGCAATTCATCGAGCATTTCCTCTAGTTGCTCTAAGAAATATATTAGTTCGATGTTATAATTTAGATACCAAGTTTGTAAGAAACAAAGGGATTCAGTGGTATTTTTAAGGAAAATAGTAGGGTCAAAGGAATGTATCTCTTACAAAGGTCTTACAAAGTATTCTAAAAACCCAGTAAGTACAGAGGCATTAGAGGGTGCAATCACTGAGTGGGAATAGTTTGTCACCCTACAGCCCGCATTCCTACTATATTCTTTAGTTACACGATAGTTTCAAACCCCTTGTAACTTCAGCATTCCTTAATTCGAGTGACACGAAAATTTACACGAAATATCTTCTATTACTGCACAATAGTTGCTAGTCACTCAATCTAAACGATTTCTATAGACTCTGGGTTACGTAGAAAAAACATAGCCAAAATAATCATAGTTATAGGGAAGATGAAGATTAACGTTGCCGCAAAAACTACTGTTATACCTATTACGCCCTGTATCACTGACATAATGGCAAAAATCTTTAGCAGGGTAGGAAGTTCAGTTGATTTCGCTAGAAGTAAAATACCTATTAACAAATCTATGATACCTAATATGACAATTGCACCGATGCTCATTGATAATCCAATGTTTAAAAAGGTGTCCTTGTTCTGCGTTACGATATTTTCCGGTAGCACAGTGATGGCTACATCAAGGAATAGGGTGCTCATCCAAAGGATATTGATAGCAGCATAAATCCAAACCAACAAATCGATGTGATTAAAGTTCAATTGTTCATTGAGAATATTTTTTAGATTGAGATAAATATAGATGGATAATAGAAGAATAGAAGCAAACAAAATGTCGGAAAATCCTAGAGACATCATGTCCTGCCCTAATATATAGGAATCTCCAACCCATTGACTCATTCCAAGCCAGTAGATAGGGTTCAGCACCGCCAGTAATATTGCGGCAACACCGGGTAACAAATAATCTTTATTCTGCATAATTAAACCTCTAAATATAATTTTCTAACTCACACTTCATAATGAAATATCATCAATCTCTTTTTGCACTATCACTAACATACACAAGAATATCGCCAGGCTGACAATCGAGCTCACGGCATATAGCCATCAGCGTGCTAAAGCGAATAGCTTTAACCTTGCCTGTCTTTAGTAGCGACAAATTGGTTATAGAAATTCCAATTTTTTGAGATAGCTCTTTCAGAGACATCTTCTTTTTCGCCATTTCAACATCTAAAGTGATACAAATTTCCATGAGCATAGCCTAACCTAGGTATTTATGATTTACAACTAATTATTATCGTTTATCAACAATTAATTATTATTAAGCATTTAATTAGTTCTTTAAGGAACGTTACACTGTTTGTAAGTTATAATGCATTAAGTTACTGATAAAACAGAGCAGTTGGTTTAATGGGAAGCACAAAAAGAGAGGGTAAGAGTTACACGAAAGTTACACGCTTTTATTTTCGTGCTTGTAGCCCGCTGTCTATAAGGGTTTGTAAATCTGCGACTATTGAGTGGGAGTAGTCTGTTAGGTTTAACCCATTGATTTATATAGAGTTTATAGTTACAAGCTTGTTACAAACCATCCCTAAAACAGGGGGGTTTTACAAAGAAAGTTACAAACGGTTGCGATTACTGCAAATCATAA
>Ga0115003_10000466_pt1 | contig 35610 bp, 32 predicted proteins | sample ArcticOcean_MG_C_7_FD_88736 | JGI IMG/M metagenome (GOLD analysis project Ga0115003, IMG submission 88736) | Marine microbial communities from western Arctic Ocean - ArcticOcean_MG_CB11_88 | ecosystem: Environmental > Aquatic > Marine > Oceanic | place: Arctic Ocean: Canada Basin | collected...
AATTTAAAAATGGTCCGCCAGAAGCAGTTATGTAAATTTTTTTAATATCATTGAGGGTATGATTCTCCAATAACTTGAGAATAGAAAAATGCTCAGAATCTACAGGGACTATTTTGGTTTTATTTTTTTGTGAAGTTTTTTTTATTAAATTCCAGCCACAGACAATCGACTCTTTATTTGCAATAAGAATTTTTTTACTTGTTTTAATGAGCTCGATAGTTAAATTTAAGCCAGCTATACCAGGTATTGCTGTAATAGTTATATCTGACTTTTTGTATTTAAATTTTTTAAGATCAGTTTCACTAATAATTTTAACTATATTTTTTTTAAATTTTTTTTTTATTTTTTTTTGAACCTTCAAATCATTGATGATAAATATTTTAGGTTTAAATTGAACAATCTGTTTACAAATTAACTTATAATTTTTATTGGCAGCTAAAATATTTATTGTAAATAAATTTTTTTTTTTTTTAATTATTTTTAAAGAATTAATACCAATTGATCCTGTTGACCCTAAAATAGAAATTTTTTTCATCATATTAATAAATAATTAGCAATGTTAGAAAACCAATTGGTATACCTATTAACATTCCGTCGACTCTATCTAATATACCACCATGACCAGGTAAAAAATTACCAGTATCATTTAAAAAAGACTTTCTCTTTAAAAAAGAAAAAAATAAATCTCCAATTTGACAACCAATTGAAGTAATTAAACCGACTATTAATATATAAAGTTCTAAATTTTTTGTTAGGTAAAAAAATAATAAAAATATGCAAAGAGTTGACAATGCTAATGCGCCTAGGGACCCTGCAATAGTTTTGTTGGGGCTTATTTTTGTTAATTTTCTTCCTTTAAAAAATTTTCCAAAAATATACCCTCCTGTATCAGAAGCTACGCATGTTATTATAATCAAAAAAATTATAATTTTTAAATGAAAAAAAGATGAAAATATAAAAACTCCTGAACATAACAAAAAAATATATATTATAAATAATAGATTAAATAGAAATTGTTTTAACTTTTTTTTATTTAGAATAATCATATTCATTTTAGAAAACTCTAAAAATGATACCATGCCGATTATTATTAAAAAATAACCAAGTACAAAATTACTGATACTCATTAGAAATAATAATGAAAATAAAATTAACGAAGTGTAGATTCTTTTTTTTAGATTCTTTGTCATATTAAATAGACCCAAAATTTCTTTTTATTTGTTTAAAATTATTAATAATTTTAAATAAATCTTTATTATTAAAATCAGGCCATAACTTATCTAAAAAATAAATCTCCGCATATGCTAATTGCCATAACATAAAATTGCTAAGTCTTTTATGACCACCTGTTCTAATCAAAACATCTGGATCTGGTAAATTTTTTGTAAAAAGATTGTTATCTAAAGATTTGATATTAATTTTTGCTTTAATTTTTTGTGAGGCACTTACAATTTCATCTTTAGATCCATAATTTATAGCTAAATTAACTATAATTTTTTTATTTTTATCTGTTAATTTTACTGCTTCTTTTAACGTTTTATTAATTTTTAGAGGTAAACTATTGATCTTTCCTATTATATTAATCTTAATTCCATTTGAAATTACATTGTTTAATTCTTGTTTAAAATAATTAATAATTAATTTAAAAAGAAAATTTATCTCAGATTTGGGTCTTTTCCAATTTTCAGTTGAAAAAACATAGAATGTAACAACTGGAATTTTGAGTTTTATAGATGATTGAACAATTTTTTTTACTGTCTTAACTCCATTCAAGTGACCGAAATTTCTACCTTTTTTTCTTTTTTGCCCCCACCTTCCATTACCATCCATGATAAAGGCAACGTGGTTGAGTTTATTCATATCTGTAATATCTCTTTTTCTTTATCGGTTAAAATTTTATCTATATTCTCTATATTTGTATCAGTTAGTTTTTGAATATTTTTCTCAAATAATGTGCTGTCGTCTTCATTAATTAGCTTGTCTTTCAATTTTTTTTTTAAATCTTCATTTGCCTCTCTTCTTACGTTTCGTATTGAAACTTTTCCTTTTTCTCCCATATTTTTTAAAATTTTAATTAAATCCATTCTTCTTTCTTCCGTTAAGTCTGGTATTCTTAACCTCACTATTTGACCGTCTATTTGGGGGTTTATTCCGAGCTCTGATTTTTGAATAGCGGAATCTATCAAAGATGTATTTGATTTATCCCAAACTTGTATTGATATTAATCTAGCCTCTGGTACGCTTATTGTTGCTAGTTGATCAATAGGCATCAATTGTCCGTAGACGTCCACTTTGATGGTATCTAACATAGTGGGGTTGGCTCTTCCCGTTCGAAGAGTCGAAAGATCTTTTTTTAACGATTGAATACTCTTGTCCATTTTCGATGAAAAAATTTTCTCTATAAACTCCGAGCTCATTTTTAAACTCCTTCACCAACTTTGTATCTAACAAAATCTAATACTTTTAGCTCTTTATCAATCATATTTTCTTTTAATATATCAGACACTTTTTTTTTAGGGTCCATTATCCAGATTTGGTTTAGAAGGGTATTATCATTAATAAACTTTGAAATTTTACCTTTTGAAATTTTTTCAGCTATTTCTGCGGGTTTGCCTGAGTTTATTGTTTCTGCTTTTATAATTTCTAATTCCTTATCTATGATTTCTTTTTTGATACCATCTTTATCAATCGCCAAAGGATTGGATGCCGCAATATGCATTGAAATTTTATTTCCTATATTATCATTTTTATCTTTAATAATTCCATCAATTTTAACTATAGATATAATTTTTCCAATATTTTTTTCTAATGCAGAATGAACATAAAAAAAATTCAATCCCTTTTGACTATTGAAAAAATTTGTCCTGCGTATTGTGATTTTTTCTCCAATCTTAGCAATGAGATTAATTAAATTATCTTTTACTATTGAGCCGTTACTCATCTTTGAATTATTTATTTTATCCAAGTCTCCTTTATTTGTAAAAGTAATTTCAGATAATTCCTTACAAAAAGAAATAAAATCTTTATTTTTTGCAACAAAGTCTGTTTCACTATTTATTTCAATTATAGATATTTCACCTTGGACTTCCTTTACAAGAGCAAGACCTTCAGATGCAGTTCTGCTCATTTTTTTTGAGGCTTTAGCTATCCCTTTTTTTCTTAAAAACTCAATTGATTTTTCAATATTATTATTTGACTCATCTAATGCTAGCTTGCAATCTTTAAAGCCTACGCCAGTTAATTCTCTAAGTTTTTTTATATTATCTAGTAAATCTTTATTTGACATTAAACTATTGATTAGAATTATTACTTTGTATTTTCAGATTTTGTTTCTGATTTCTTTTCTTCTTTAGGTTTGGAACTTTTGATAAAATTTTCCGCATCTTTGATTGTATTTTTTAATAAATCACAATATAGATTTATTGATCGTCTTGCGTCATCATTCCCTGGAATTGGAAATTCAATGCCTGTGGGGTCTGAGTTGGTGTCTAGAACAGCTATTATTGGAATTCTTAATTTTTTTGCCTCGGCTACGGCTAATGCTTCAATGTTAGTGTCTATAATAAAAATTAATTCAGGAGGTTTTTTCATTTCTGAAATTCCACCTAACGATCTGTGAAGTTTTTCTTTTTCTTTGCTAAATTTTAATATTTCTTTTTTTGTAAAACCAATGTTTTCTTTCGATAGTTGTTCATCTAATTTTTTCAATCTTTTAATTGAATTTTGTATAGTATTCCAATTTGTAAGCATTCCGCCTAACCATCTGTAATTAACAAAAAATTGTCCAGTTTCTTTAGCAAGATCACTTACTTGTTCAGAAGCTTGCTTTTTAGTAGATACAATTAGTAATTTTCCACCACTTGAAATTGTCTTGTGGATTTGCACTAAAGCATTTTTTATATACTCAACAGTTTGAGTTAAATCGATTATATGAATAGAGTTTTTTTCTCCAAAAATATACTGTTTCATTTTTGGATTCCATCTCAAGGTTTTGTGTCCAAGATGAACACCGGCTTCTAATAATTGTTTAATATCTACTTTTGGTACATTCATATTTTTTTTCCGGTTAATCCACCACAGTTGCTCCAAATTAAAGGACCGGGAGGGCAATGCCCCTAAAACTGTGTGCGAAATTAATCAATGATATATACAACCGAGATAAAAAATCAACCTTCTAAACTGTTATTTTTTTAACATATTCCTTACTTTTCATGATTTTTAGCTGGTTATGGTCAAATTTTCTTGCACTCTGAAGATTATAGTGAATCTTTTTATTTTTTTTATTTATAATTAAACTTATTTCTGTTTGACCTTCGTTTTTCAAAAGTCTCTTTATTTCCTCCATATTGCAATTTTCTTCTAATTCTATTGTTACTTTTGAGAATGGTTTGTTGATTAAGTCATCAAGACTCAAAATTTTTCTTATATTTATTCGTCTTTGAGATGAATCACCTATTAATTTATCTTTCTGCAAAGTTAATATGAAAGACTCGGACTCTTTCATTTTATCTCTATTGCTTATTAAAATTTCAGCAAATAAAAATAATTCAAATTCTCCTTTATTGTCACTAAACTTAACAATGGCAAAAGAAGTACCTTTAGCGCTTTTTTTCTCTTGAATTGACATTATTGTGCCCGCTACTAGAGCTTGATTATTATTATTATTCAAAAACTGATTGTAAGAAATTATTTTCAATTGATTAAAAATCTCACTATACTCATTTAGTGGATGGTCTGAAATATAAAATCCTAAAGACTTGAATTCTTCAGATAAAAGTTCTTTTTTAGTCCAAGTTTTTGATTGCAGGTAATCAAAGTCATTTGCTGCGCTATTGTTATCAAATAAACTAGTTTGATTATTTAATTTATCCTCATAAATGTTTTTTATTTGTTGTATTATTTTTGGTATAGAATTTAGAATTTTATTTCTATCTTTATCAAATTTATCAAATACACCAGATTTTACTAATCCTTCTAATTGTAATTTATTAACGTCTTTAGGATCTACCCTTTCAATAAAATTTATCAAAGATCTAAATTTACCATTTTTTTCTCTTTCAATAATTATGTTTGATATTGCTTCAAATCCGACATTTTTAATTGCACCAAGTCCATAATAAATTTTGTTTTTTTCTGCTTTAAATTCAGCAAAACATTCATTGATACAAGGTCTAATAATTTCAATTTCTAGTCTTTTTAATTCTTCAACAAATTCTCTTAATTTTGAAGTATTTGTTAACTCTGTAGACATCGTGGCAGCTATAAAGTCTTCTTTATGATAGGTTTTTAAAAATGCAGTTTGATAAGCAATTAAAGCATAGGCTGCGGCGTGACTTTTATTAAAACCGTATTGAGCAAATGGTTCAATTTTAGTGAAAACAAAATTAGCTACGTCTTTTTGAATTCCATTTTTTATTGCACCCTCTATAAATCTTTCTTTTTGTTTATCTAGTTCTGATTTTTTTTTCTTCCCCATTGCTCTTCTTAAAATATCAGCTTCTCCTGCGGTAAAACCAGCAAGGGTTTGGGCTATTTGCATAACTTGTTCTTGATAAATAATGATCCCATACGTTGGTTTTAATATTTGTTCTAAGGTTGGGTGAATATAATCTGGGTTTTTAATGCCATTTTTACAGTCATTATATATTGGTATGTTGCTCATTGGACCGGGCCTATAAAGAGCTACAAGTGCAATTATATCATCAAACTTATTAGGTTTCATTTGTTTGATCGACTCTCTCATTCCGGCACTTTCTAATTGGAATAGCCCTGTTGTTTCTCCCGTAGATAGAAGATCATATACTTTTTTATCTTCAAGGTTAACTTTGCTAATATCTAAATCTATTTTTTTTAATTTTAATCTTTTTAAAGTTTTATCAATGACTGTTAAAGTTTTTAATCCCAATAGATCAAATTTAACTAATCCAGCATTCTCTGAGGAATACATGTCATATTGTGTTGATGGTAAAATTAAATTGGATGTTTGGTCAATATAAAGAGGAAATTGTTCAGCTAATTTATTGCCGGCAATTACTACACCTGCAGCATGAGTTGCCATATTTCGATTCAAACCTTCTATCTTTAAGGACAAATCAATAAGTTTTTTTACTTTATAATTATTTTTAATTTCTTCTTTAAATCTTGGCTCTCTATCAATGGACTCCTGCAGAGTTAATGGTCTTGAAGGATCAAAGGGTATCATTTTGCAAATTTTATCTACATGTCCGTATGGTAAGCCTAAAACTCTTCCTACATCTCTTAATGCCATTCTGGCTTTTAATTTTCCAAACGTAATAATATGAGCAACACCATCCTTATATTTAGTTTTTAGATATTCAAAAACTTTGTCCCTTTGTTCTTCACAAAAATCAATATCGAAATCAGGCATTGAAACTCGGTCCGGATTTAAAAATCTTTCAAAAATTAAGTCGAATTCTATAGGATCTAAATCAGTAATATCTAGACAGTAAGCCACTAATGATCCTGCGCCCGAGCCCCTGCCCGGACCGACAGGTATAAGATTTCTTTTGGCCCATTTGATATAGTCAGAAACAATCAAAAAATAACTTGAATAATTCATTGAATTAATAATTTCTAGCTCATGAAATAATCTATCTTCATAAGTTTTTTTAATTTCACTTTCTGATTTACTGATATTTTTTTTATAAATAAAATTTTTTAATCTAGAAACTAAACCATTTTTAGCCTGCTCTATGAGTTCATCTACTGCAGATATATTTTTATTACTTTCTATAGATGGTAAAATTGGTTTTGATTTTTTTGGCTTAAAGTTAATTCTTAATGGAAAATTATAATTATTCTCTAAAGCTTCGGGAATATCTTTGTATAAATTTTGAATTTCTTCTTTAGTTTTTAGATAATGATTTTTACTGTAACGAAATCTATTTGGGTCATCTATAAATTGTTTTTCGCCTATACATATTAAGGCGTCATGAGCTTCTGACATGCTTGCATCTAAATAAAATACCTCCTGTGATGCAATTAATGGTAAATCATATAATGATGAAAGGTTAAGTAAATAATTTTCATAATTTAACTCTTGATTTTCTCCATGTCTTTGAATCTCAACGTATAAACGATTATTGAAATTGGCTTTTAATTTTTCAATCAAAGTGTTGATATTTTTTTCTTTATTAGCGTAAAATAATTTTCCAATAAGATTAATATAACTGCCAGTTAATAAGATTAAATCCTCATTATTAGACGCTAAATCAGCTATGTCGCAACACGGCTCGTAAGTATCTTTTTTTTTTAGGTAGCTTAAAGAAGACAATTTTGTTAAGTTTTTATAACCTTTTTCTGATGTTGCGTATAAAGTTACTTTTCCAATAATACTCTCATATAATATATTAATTTGAGTCCCTATAATTGGTTGGGTGCCAACCTTGCTTATTTTTTCTGCAAATTCTAAAGCACCACACAAATTATTACTGTCTGCTAAACCTATAGCTTTAACTTTATTTATTTTACAATAATCAGCTAGTTCGTCAATTTTGATTGCACCTTCACAAATTGAATATTGGGTATGTATTTTTAAATTATTAAAATCTTCATTAGGTTTTAGCATTAACTCGTTTTATATTACCTTTGAAAATACTCAACTTATAATCAGCTTTGTTAGCAAGTTCTCTATTGTGAGTTGCAAATATAACTGCTTTGTTCATTTTTTTTAATTTTTTAAAATAGGAAAATATATCTTCAGAGGTTTTGTAATCCAAATTTCCAGTCGGCTCATCTGCTAAAATTAAATCTGTTTCAGCAATTAAAGTTCTTGCAATAGCAACTCTTTGTTGTTCACCACCTGAAAGCTCACTAGGAAAATGATGAATTCTGTTTAAAATTTTAACATCCTTTAAAACCTTAGTGGCTTTTATAATTGAGGATGATTTCTCCTCGCCTCTTATAATCAATGGCATTATTACATTTTCTAGTGCAGTAAAATCTGAAAGCAAATTATTATCTTGAAAAATAATTGATATTTTATGTCTTCTTACCTCATCTTTATACTCATCATTAAATTTTTTTGTATCAACACCATTAAGCAAAATTTTTCCCGTAGTAGCGTCATCTAATAAAGCGAGTAAATGTAAAAAAGATGATTTTCCAGAACCAGAAGGTCCAACTAAAGCTATTAAATCTCCAGGTCTTATCTTTAAATTAACATTGTTAAAAAGTTTAATTATTCCATTTTTATGCTCAAAGGTCTTCTTTAAATTAATTGTTTCCAATAAAGTTTTAGTCATATCTCAAAGCTTTAAATGTTTTCATTTTGGATATTGTTCTGGCAGGAAGATAAGAGGCTAAAGCAGATATAGTTAAGGAAAAAATAAAGATTATAAATATTGAATAAGTGTTTATTTCACTGGGTAGTTGATCTAAAAAATATACGTCAGAAGGGAAAATTTCAAAGTTGAGAGTATCAGATAAAAAAATTCTTATTTTTTCAATATTCATAGAAAAAATAACTCCAAATAAAACTCCAACTACAGTCGCAAACAATCCAATTGTAAATCCAGTTAAAAAAAATGATTTTTTTATTGAATTATTGCTTAATCCCAAAGTTTTTAAAATCGCTATTTCTTTAGTCTTGTTTTTTATCAAAATAGTCAATCCAGAGATAATATTGAATGCTGCTACTACAACTATTAAAGTTAAAATAATAAACATTACATTTCTTTCAACTTTTAAAGCACTAAAAAAAGATTTATTTACATCTGACCATGAATAAACAAAATAATTTTGATTTAATTCTTGTATAATCTTTTTGTATGAATCAGCTTCCATTGGGTTTTCAACAAAAATATCTAAATTTTGATCAGTTTTAATTTTGTCAAAAATAGATAGAGCATCAGAAAGATTTAAAAAAACAAAATTTTGATCAAACTCATAAAAACCTGTATTGAAAATACCTGAAACGATTAAAGTTTCTTGTTTTGGTAAACCTCCAAATGGAGTAGCAACAAAAGCAGAAGACGTTAGATTTATTTTATCACCAACTTCTAAATTTAGATTAAAAGCCAATTCTGAGCCTATAAAAGCAGTATTTTTTCTAAAGTTTTTTAAATTTCCATTTGACATATTTTGTTTTAAAAAATTCAGCCCTTCTGGGTTTTTTTGATCCACACCTTTAATGATTATTCCTTTAGCGCTATCATTACTGATAACAATACCTTCTCCGGAATATGTTTTGGAAATATTAATCTTTTTAAATCTTTTTTTTAAATTGAATATGAACTTATCATCAATTTTAAAGCCATTTGACTGTATAACGATGTGAGGATTTAGTCCTAAAATTTTATTGGTTAAATCAGTTTTAAATCCATTCATGACTGACATAACAATTATTAAAATTGCCACACCAAGCATAATACCCAAAAAAGAAAAAATGGATATAACTTTTAGAAACCCTTCTTTTTTTTTGGGTCGTAAGTTTCTTAATGAGATTATTCTTTCTGCTTTTGTAAACAATTTAGTTTTTTTTAAGTTTTGATTTAATGTTTTCCAAACTTAGCATTTCGCTCTTTGAATTTAATTCTTTAAATTCAAATTTATTTTCTTCCAATTTAGAGCCGATTATTATTTGGTAAGGAATACCTATTAAATCATGTTTTTTAAATTTATTAGACATATTTTCATCTACATCGTCTAACAATGCGTCAACATTTTGTTTTTTTAATTCTTTGTATAATTTTTCAGCTTTTCCTAGATTTTCTTTATTATTTTTACTAATACTTGGGATAATAACTACATCAAATGGGGAGATTGATTTGGGCCATTTCATCACACCGTTATTGTAATTTGCCTCTATTGTTGCGCCTACTAATCTTGAAACTCCAATTCCATATGAGCCCATTTTAACTGTAATTTTTTTACCATCCTGCGCATCAATTAAACAATTTAAAGGTTTAGAGTATTTGTCGCTAAAATAAAAAATATGTGCAACCTCAATTCCCTTCATTCTAATTTGATCTTCTTTTTTTACTTTTTCATTAAAATCATTTTCTTTAAATTTTTCGTCAGTCACTGCATAGATTGATGAAAAATCTTCTCTCATTTTTTGCAATGAATTATCTGAAAAATTATATTTGTTTGAGTCTATTTCAAATATTTTTTTATCGGCGTATATTTGACTTTCCCCAGTTTCAGCCAAAATAATAAATTCATGAGATAGCTCGCCCCCTATCGGCCCTGTGTCTGCTGCCATCGGTATTGCTTTTAAACCAAGGCGGTTGAAAGTTTTAATATAAGAATAAAACATTTTATTATATGATTTTTTTGCATCTTCATCACTTAAATCAAATGAATAAGCATCTTTCATATAAAATTCTCTGCATCTCATTATTCCAAATCTAGGTCTTACTTCATCTCTAAATTTCCATTGAATATGGTAAAGAATTTGTGGAAGAGATTTGTAAGATTTCATGCTTGTTCTAAATATGTCTGTTATTAGCTCTTCATTAGTTGGTCCGTATAACATCTCACGCCCCTGCCTATCTTTGATTCTAAGCATCTCTTCCCCATAATCATCATATCTACCACTCTCTTTCCAAATTTCTGATGATTGAATAGTAGGCATTAACATTTCCTGAGCACCAATTAAGTTTTGTTCTTCTCTAACAATCTGTTCAATTTTTTTCATTATTTTAAAACCAAGCGGTAACCATGAATAAATACCTGCCGCAGATTGTTTTATCATTCCCGTTCTTAACATTAATTGGTGGGATTTTATTTTAGCCTCTGCGGGAATATCTTTTGTAATTGGTATAAATAATTTTGATAGATACATTATTGTAAAAATTTTCTTAAATTAAAGAAACCTAAGTCCACAATATAATATATCATAATAAAAAGTATTGAGGTAATTATAGTTGTTATAAAAAATTTTTTCCCTATTTTTGGGTTTTTTGGTGCTCCAGGATCCAGTCCCTCTATTGAGTCTTTAAAAATTTCTTTATTAGACTTAATTCCTACAGGTAAAATTGAAAAAAAAATAATCCACCATATCATTACATAAACTATTATTGATCCAGTAATACCCATTAAATTCTAGCAATATTAATATTCGTAAAAGGTCTTTTTCCTGTTTTATTTTTTACTATTCTTCTACAGTTTTGTTTTATAACTTCTATTAAATTTTTTTCTTGATTTTTACTGTCCATTGCAAATGTTTTACATATATTAAATATTTCATCTTCTACTTCAAATATAAATTTTTCAATCTCATCATTTTCAGGTATTCCCTTAAAAGATATTACTGGTTTTTTTATTTTACCATTGTTTAAAACGATAAGTGTAATTTCCAAATATCCATTTACGGATAAATTTTTTCTCTCTTTAATTGACTGAGAGTCTGCTTCAACACCTAAGTTTCCATCTAAATAAACTCTTCCAGAAGGAGCTTTGTCTATTATTTTAGGAGTGTCTCCAGGAAGAATCCTGATTATATCCCCATTTTCTATTAACAAAGATTTGGGTATTTTCATTTCTTTTGCAAAAGCAACGTGTTCAACCATATGTCTATGTTCCCCGTGCACAGGAATTACACACTTAGGTTTAACCCACGTATACATATCTTTAAGATCATCTCTATTTGGGTGACCTGAAACATGTACAAATGCATTTTCTTCACTAATAATTTCAATTTTATCCTTCACTATTTGATTTTGAAGTTGGTATAATTTTTTCTCATTTCCTGGAATAATCTTAGATGAAAAAATAACACAATCACCAGATTCTAGGAAAACTTCCGGATGTATTCCATTGATAATTCGGTTCATAGCCCCCATTGGCTCTCCCTGGCTGCCTGTGGCTAAATATATAATTTTATTCTTTGAGATTTTTTTTGCATCTCGAGGATCAACAGGCTCTAATAATCCTTTAAGATAACCACATTTTTTTGCAGCTTTGTAGATTCTATACATAGACCGCCCAACCAAACATATAGATCGGTTAGTTTTTTTTGCACAATAGAAAATTGACTCCATTCTAGCGACGTTCGAAGCAAAAGATGTGACTAAAATTCTTTTTGTTTTAATTTCCATTATTTTTAATAAACTATCCCTTACATCTGACTCTGATCCGGCTCTTCCAGAATTAAAAATATTAGTCGAGTCACATATCATTGCTGAGATCCCTTTATCACCAATTTCTTTAAGTTTTTTTTCATCGACTGATCCTCCAATCAGAGGATTAGGATCAATTTTCCAATCTCCTGTGTGAAGAATTCTTCCTAATGGCGTTGTAATACTTAAACCATTTGGTTCTAAAATTGAGTGAGTTAAAGTTACGAAATCAATTTCAAATGGTCCTAGATTTATTTTACTATTTAAGGGAACGATTTTTAAATATGATGAAATATCAATTTTCTTTTCTTTAAATTTTTCCAAAAGCAGTGCCGCTGTAAAGGGTGTTGCATACATCTTGCATCTTAAACTAGGCCAAATATGAGCTACAGCTCCTATGTGGTCTTCATGTGCGTGAGTTAAAACTATTCCTAACAAATCATCTTTTTTATCTACAAGAAAGCCAGGGTCAGGGAAAATTAAATCAATACCAGGTATAGAATCATCTGCAAATGTTACGCCCATATCTACAACGATCCATTTTTTATTATTTTCCTTACCGTAGGCATAAAGATTCATATTCATGCCTATTTCTCCAGATCCTCCCAATGGACAAAAAATTAATTCTTCTTTATTCATAATAGTAATTCTTTAAATACCTTAGCTACTCCTTTGATGGTAATATTTTGATCTATGATTGTCTCTTTTTTAATAAATTTTTTAAATAATTTGGCGTATCCGCCGGTTAATATAATCTTATAGTTCTTTTTAGATTGAATTATAATTTTATTTATTATGTTGTTAACTAAACCTTCGTAACCCCATAAAAAACCAGCATTTAAAGCTTCTTTTGTGTTTTTTCCGTAACTTTTTTGTTTATTACTTAACTTTAATAAAGGAAGAAGTGCTGTAAATCTATTTAAATTTATTATTGAAAGATCAATACCAGGAGCTATTACACCCCCCTCATATACTCCATTTTTTACTACATCGAATGTTGTTGCGGTACCAAAATCAATTATTATACAATGCTTATTATGATTTGATCCGATTGCATTGACTATTCTATCAGACCCTAACTGACTTAATTTTTTAATATTTATTTTCAAAATTTTTTTGATTTTTAGTTGTTTGATCTCAAGCGACTTAAAATTTTTTTTCTTTAAATAGTTTTTTAATGCTTTGTATGCTTTAGGTACTACGCTAGAAAATAATACTTTTGAGTCTAAGTTTTTTCTTAAAATTTTTTTAAAAAATAAATGAATTTTTTTTTTCGAATGTATTTTTTTCGTATCTAAATTATAAGATTTTTTTATATGAAATTTATGATTTAAAATTGATATTTTTATAGAAGTATTGCCGATATCACCAACTAGGTAGTTCATTTTTTTTTAAAATTTCTTTTTTTAATTTAATAAAAGTATACTTTTTTGTTTGATTTATAAATTTTTCATAATCTTTTTTAATTTCTTTTAAAATCTTATTATTATCAATTTTTTTTTTTACTATATCGCTTAAAGACGTGGTTTTATAGTTTTTAATAACTGGTGAATTATTCGTATTAATTCCAGCTCCAATTATTAAAAATGACTTATTTTTGAAATAAATTACTTCTTGTAAAATACCACAAATCTTTTCTTTTTTGATTAATAGATCGTTAGGCCACTTAATATCAATTTTCCTCAAAATAAATTTTTCCATTATCTTTTTGAATAAATGAGCATTCAATAATGCATATTGTTTAAAACTTACTTTTCTTTGATCTATTTCAAAAAAAATTGAAATAAACAAATTATCTTTTTGAGAAATCCATTTTTTGCCCATAGTTCCCCTGCCTTTTGTTTGCATTACAGAAGTTATTAACGTTGGTTTTAAATGATTTTTTTTTATTAATTTTAAAGCTACACTGTTTGTGCTTTGGACACATTTCATTTTAATTAATTTTAATTTCATCAATTGACAAACAAAGAACTTATAATTCCATTTAAAAAAGATGGGTACAAAAAGAATGTAACCAATAGAACACAGCTAATTAATATGGTGCCGGAAACAGCGGTCTTATTAACTAAATCAAATGATAATTTGTTTTCTTCAAAATAAATAGTCTTGATTATTTTTAGATAATAAAACGCAGAAATAACTGTCGATAATAAACCAATAATAGCCAGCGTGTACATTTCTTGCTCCAAAACTGATGAGAAAATATAAAACTTAGCGAAGAACCCTCCTAAAGGAGGTATGCCTGCCAATGAAAATAAAATTATCAAAAATGATATTGCTAAAAGAGGATGTTTTTTTGAAATACCTGATAAATCAGAAATGTTTTCCTTATATATGCCATCCTTTTTCATTAAATATAGGCAAGAAAATGCCCCTATATTCATCACAACGTAAATTGTGATGTAGACTATTGAGCTTACATAACCAGTGACAGCCCCCGTAGCAACACCTGCTAAAGCATAGCCTATATGGCCTATAGAGCTATAGGCTAAAAGCCTTTTTAAATTTTTCTGACCTATAGCTGCAATAGCACCTAATATCATTGAAGCTATTGAAATAAATATTATTATTGTTTGCCACTCTAATAAAATATTTGAAAAAGGAATAAACATAAATTTTATTAAAACCGCCAAACCAGCTACTTTTGGAACAACAGCAAAATAACTCGTAATAGACGTTGGTGAACCCTCGTATACATCTGGTGTCCACATGTGAAAAGGCACTGCTGAAATTTTAAACGCTAAGCCAACGAGAATAAATACCATTGCAAATATTGCACCAGTATTTTGTTTGTTTAATTCATTTGATATAATTTCAAAATTTGTTGTGCCAGTAAAGCCGTATAATAATGAACACCCATAGAGCAATAATCCAGATGATAAGGCACTTAAGATAAAATATTTAATGCCCGATTCTGAAGATCTTAAATTATCTCGGTCAATTGCAGCCAATATATATAAAGATAATGACTGAAGTTCTAACCCTAGGTAAAATAAAATTAAATCATTCGAGCTAACCATAAAAAACATTCCTAAAATAGAAATTAAAATAATAATTGGATACTCAAATTTATCTAATTTGTTATCTTTTATAAAACTTTTTGATGAATTTAAAACAAATAAACTTGAAACAAGTATTAGTATTTTAAAAAAATTTGATAATGCGTCTCTAATAAAGCTGTCTAAAAATATTTTTTCAGTACTACTACCGTTAGTAAAAATAATAACTATCGCAATAATTAAAATCAGTAAAGATAGATTGAAAATTAAATTAAAACTTTTTTTAATAAAAACACCTAACATCAAAATAGTAAAAATTGATAGTGACAAAAAAATTTCAGGATATAGTATATTTAAATTATTAATCATTTATTTTAACCGTATTTAAAAGTAAATCTGCTTGATAATTAGAAATCAAATTATCAATTGATGTGCTCATTGTATCCATTAAAGGTGCTGGATAAAAACCGAAAAATATTACGAAAAATCCAAGTGAAGATAACATTATCAATTCTAAAGTATTAATATCTTTTAAATTTTTAATTTCATTGTTATTGGTATCTCCAAAAATTACTCTTTTTGTTAGCCACAACATATAAGTAGCGCCGAGAACGACGCCAAATGTGGCTATCATTGCTGCTAAATAACTCTTTTGAAACGTACCTGTAAGTACTAAAAATTCTCCAAGAAAACCAGAAGTGCCCGGCAAGCCAAGGCCGGCTAATACAAATATTAAAAAAAATAGTGAATATTTTGGTAAATAATTTACTACGCCGCCATAAGTGCTTATTGATCTAGATTGCAGTCTATCATAAAGGACACCTACGCATAAAAATAATGCTGCAGAAATCAACCCGTGGCTAATCATTTGAAAAATACTCCCTTCCAAACCTTGTTTAGTGAAGGTGAAAATTCCTAAAGTTACAAAACCCATATGAGCGACAGATGAATACGCTATTAATTTTTTCATATCATCTTGCATTAAAGCAACTAAAGATGTGTAAATAATCGCTATAATGCTTAGGCTAAAAATAAGAGGCGTAAAAAATTCTGAAGCAATCGGAAACATTGGAATTGAGAATCTTAGAAAACCATAACCAGCCATTTTTAAGAGTATAGCCGCTAGTATGACGGAACCTGCTGTCGGAGCTTCAACATGGGCGTCTGGCAACCAAGTGTGAACTGGCCACATTGGCATTTTCACAGCAAATGAACTAAAAAAAGCTAGCCAAAGAATATTTTGATATTCTTTTGGAATTTTTATCTCATAAATTTGCGTAACATCAGTAGTTCCTGTTAGCCAATAAATCACAATTATAGCAGCTAACATCAAAACCGAGCCTAATAGCGTATAAAGAAAAAATTTAAATGCTGAATAAACGCGTTTAGGCCCCCCCCATACACCTATAATTAAAAACATTGGTATCAATCCAGCCTCAAAAAATAAATAAAATATTACTAAATCTAGAGAACAAAACACGCCAATCATAAATGTTTCTAAGATTAAGATGGCTATTAAAAATTCTTTTACTCTGTCTTGAACGCTATTAATACAAGAAATAATACAGATTGGCGCTATAAAAGTTGTTAGGACAATAAATAGTATTGAAATTCCATCAACACCTAATTTAAATTTTATAAAATCGTTTATCCAAGATTTTTCTTCTATAAACTGAAATTCTGCTGAAGTTACATCTAAAGAATGCCATATGAATAATGCTAACAAAAAAGTTGCGATGCTAGTGAATAGAGAAACATAAATTGCACTGTTATTATTTTTCTGACTTTTTGATAAAAAAATAAAAATGGAGCTAAAAAGTGGTAAAAAAATTAAAGTTGATAGAATGGGAAAATTCATATTAATGTAAAATTAGGTAGGTTAATAAAATTGATAATCCTATAAGCATAACAAAAGCATAATCGTAAATATAACCAGTTTGAAAACGAACTGCTTTATTAGAAATCATTTTAATTATTTTTGATATTCCGTCTGGTCCAAATTTATCAATAATTCCTTGGTCACATGTTTTCCAAAAAAAAGATCCTATTTTTTTTATTGGTATAATAAATATCACCTCATATAATTCATCAATATACCATTTGTTTAATAAAAAATTATATAAGGGCAGGTTCGTATTTTTTAGTTCTTCTAGAATTTTTTTATTACTTATAAAATAATAGAATGATGCAGGTATAGCTATTACAACTAAGGTAGGTGTCACCAATAATAGCCATAATGGAATATGATCATGTTTAATCTCATTTAAAAAGAAAATAGAAGTTTGCCAAAAATTATTGCTGTGGTGTCCAATGAAAATTTCTTTAAAAACAAACCCAGCAAATACTGCGCCTATTCCTAAAAGGAATAATGGGATTAGCATCGCTATAGGAGACTCGTGCATTTCGCTGAGTAAAATATTTTTATTATTGTATGATCCATGAAAAGTTTTAAAAAATAATCTCCAAGAATAAATTGCAGTTAGAAAGGCTGTAAATACACCAACAAATACCGCGTAATTTCCTATTGAGGAATTTTTAAAATATGCAAATTCAATTATTGCATCTTTAGAATAAAATCCTGATAAAAGAGGAAATCCTGTTAATGCTAAAGTTCCAATTAACATAAACATATAGGTATACGGGAGTTTTTTTCTTACGCCGCCCATATTCCTTATGTCCTGTTCGTCTTTAAAGGCATGAATCACAGAGCCTGAACCTAAAAATAATAAAGCTTTAAAAAAAGCATGTGTAAATAAATGAAAAATTGCAACATGATAAGCTCCAATGCCAGCTGCAAAGAACATGTATCCTAATTGACTACATGTGGAATATGCTATAATTTTTTTTATATCATTTTGAACCAGCGCAACAGAGGCAGCAAATAAAGCCGTAATCATACCAACAACTGCAACTACATTTAAAGCAGTTTGAGAATATTCAAATAATGGAGAACATCTTGCTACAAGAAAAACTCCTGCTGTTACCATCGTAGCTGCGTGAATTAAAGCTGATACTGGAGTTGGGCCTTCCATGGCGTCAGGCAACCAAGTGTGTAATAAAAATTGTGCGGATTTTCCCATAGCACCAATAAATAAAAATAAACATATAAATGTAATTAAACTTGATTCGTAACCAAAAATAAAAATTTGTTTATCTATAAATTTAGGTGCCGCTTGAAAAACTTCATTAAAATTAATACTACCAAAGTAAAAGAAAATTAAAAATATTCCAATAGCTAAACCGAAATCACCCACTCTATTAACTACAAAAGCTTTGATTGCAGCATTATTTGCTGTTTCTTTTTTATACCAAAAACCAATTAATAAATAAGAGCATAAACCTACACCTTCCCAACCAAAGAATAGTTGTAAAAAATTGTCGGAAACTACTAAAACTAACATTGAAAAAGTAAAAAGTGAAAGATACGACATGAATCTAGGTTTATGTGGGTCGTGACTCATGTATCCAATTGAATATATGTGCACAAGTGCAGATACTAAAGTGACCACAACTAACATTGCAGAACTCAATGGATCAATATTTATAGACCAATTAGCAATAAAATCACCTGAGCTTATCCATTCAAAAATTACATAATTATAATAATTATTTTTTGCAATTCCATTCCAAAAAACAACGATAGATAAAATAGCTGATATACTAACTAATGAACTAGTTACTATTTCTGAAAATAATCTTGTTAAAGATCGACCAAAATATCCAATAATAGATCCCAATAAAGGTAAGAATAGAATTGCGTATTCCATTTAACCTTTCATTCCATGGATATCCTCAACTCTAATTGATCCTTTATTCCTGTAATAAATTACTATTATTGCCAATCCGATAGCTGCCTCCGCAGCTGCGACAGTTAGAATAAGCATAGTAAATATTTGTCCCAGTAAATCTCCTGAAAAAATTGAAAATGAAATTAAATTTATATTTACTGCCAAAAGAATTAACTCAATGGACATTAAAATTACAATTACATTTTTTCTATTTAAAAAAATTCCTATTATTCCTAAGAAAAAAATAATTGCACCTAACGATAGATAGTGTCCAAGACCAATTTCAATCATCAACTTTTACTCCTTTGTCAAATTCTACTTCTCTCATTTCAATAGCTGTAGAAGGTTCTCTTGAAATTTGCGTTATATAACTTTGTTTTTTTACTCCTGATCTTTCTCTAAAAGTTAAAAGGATGGCTCCTATCATGGATAATAAAAGTATCATTCCTGCTATCTGAAAATATAGTATGTAATCCGTGTACATTACTGCGCCTAGTTGGTGAGTGTTAGATACGTTGGATATATATAAGGTACTGCTAGACATTAAATCATCTTTATATTTCCATCCCCCAACTACTACTAGCAATTCAAGTAAAATTAGAACACTTACGATAAGTCCGGAAGGAATATGTGTAGATTGTTTTCCAACAAACCAAGATTGTTTTTGTTCAGCCACATTCAGCATCATGACTACAAATAAGAATAATACTGCTACCGCCCCAACGTAAACAATTAATATGATCATTCCTAAGAATTCAGCGCCAACCATGATAAATAAACAGCCTACTGATATAAAATCTAAGATAAGAAAAAAAACTGAATTGATTGTGCTCCTGGAAGTAATAACCATTAGAGAAGAAAAAATTGCTATAACTGAAAAAAAATAAAAGAAGATGGTATGTGCTAACATTTATCTATATGGTTTATCTAGCTTAATATTTTTGGCTAAAACAGTTTCCCACCTATCTCCATTATCTAGCAATTTTTGCTTATTATAATAAAGCTCTTCTCTTGTTTCGGTCGCAAATTCAAAATTTGGACCTTGAACGATTGCATCTACAGGGCAGGACTCTTGACACAATCCACAATAAATACATTTTAACATATCAATATCATATTTTGTTGTTTTTCTGCCTCCGTCTGGTCTTTCAGTAGACTCTATAGTTATGGCTTGAGCTGGGCAAACAGCTTCACATAATTTACAAGCGATACACCTCTCTTCCCCACTTGGATATCTTCTTAAGGCGTGTTCACCTCTCATACGTGGGCTTATAGGTCCTTTTTCAAAAGGATAATTAATAGTTTTTGATTTTCTGAACATTTCTTTAACTGCTATAAATAACCCAGAAACAAATTCAGCTAAAAATATAGTTTTTAAAATTCTGGTAAATGTCATTAAAAATTTCCTTTGGGTAGTTTGTCAAAATAAAACAAAAAACTTGCTGTTAATACTACGTAAAAAAGAGAGAAAGGTAAAAATATTTTCCATCCTAGTCTCATTAGTTGATCATACCTATATCTAGGAACAATTGCTTTAACTAATGCAAATAAAAAAAATAAAAATAAAATTTTTAAAATCATCCACAAAGGGGATGGAATTAAGTTAATTGGATATATGTCAATAATTGGAAGCCAGCCACCTAAAAATAAAATTGAACCCATGGCACACATTAATAAAATATTTGCATATTCACCTAACCAGAACATTGCATACATCATGCCTGAATATTCTGTTTGATACCCAGATACAAGCTCTGCTTCTGCTTCAGGTAAATCAAATGGCGGCCTATTAGTTTCAGCAAGTGCAGATATAAAAAATATTACAAACATTGGGAACAGGGGAATAACAAACCATAAATCTTGCTGGGCTAATACAATATCTTTTAAATTCAATGAACCAACACAAAGTAAAACATTAATTATTATAATGCCTATAGAAACTTCATAAGAAACCATTTGAGCAGCTGATCTAATTGCTCCTAAAAAAGGATATTTAGAATTAGATGCCCAACCACCCATTATAATTCCATATACACCTAAAGAAGAAACCGCAAATAGGTACAAAAGACCAACATTTATGTCAGCTAAAATCAGATTTTCACTTAAAGGTATTACTGCCCAGGCAATTAACGCTAAAGTCATTGTTATTATAGGAGCTAAAATAAAAACAGGCTTATTAGCACTTGCAGGTATGATTATTTCTTTAAGCATGTATTTTAGAGCATCAGCCAAAGTCTGTAAAAGTCCGAATGGCCCCACTACATTAGGGCCCTTTCTTTTTTGCACTAGTCCCCAAATTCTTCTATCAAGCCAAACTATCATAGCTACTGAGAATAAAACTGGAAGAAGTACAAATAAAATTTTATAAACTTCGCTACCTAAAATTTGCATGTATTCTAACATCAGTTATTTGTTCCAGTCTTCTGCGTTTTCTCATTAACTTGCCTACATTCACTCATAGTTTTTGATGCTCTAGAAATACTATTTGTATAATAGTAATCTAATTTTTTTATCAAAACTTCCTCACTATAAAAATCTGAAATAATTTTACTACTCGATTTAATTAATTTTTTCGGTAACTCACTAATTTGAGAAAAGTTTACAACTGAGTTAATTGCCTCTTTTCTTAAAGTTTCAAAATTGTTTAAATTTTCAATTTTACCTATCTTTTTTAAAATAAGATTGAATACCTTCCAATCTTCTAAAGACTCACCTATTGGATAAGATGCTTTTTTACATTCCTGAACTCTTCCCTCCAGATTTGAATAAAGACCATTTTGCTCAGTAAAAGCTGCGCTTGGCAGTATTATGTCTGCTAACTCTGCACCTTTATCTCCGTGACTGCCTTGATATACAATAAACTCATTATTCTTTTTAAATTCCAGATTATCTGAACCCAATAAATATAAAAATTTAAACTTATTATTATTTAATTTATCAAAAAAAATAAAATTATTATCCTCTTTTTGCGATAACATTTTTAAATCTAAGAGGCCGACCGTTGATGCGTTTTGAACTAAAATATTTAATGCATTCCATTCTTCATTAATAAAATTGTTAACTTTTAAATAATTTTTTAATTCTTCAAATATATATTTTCCGCTTTTTAACTCTAATGCTGATTCACCTATTATAACAGTTGGTTTTTTTGCAGATAAAAACTTTTTAGAAATTTCACTTTTATTATTAATTAACTCTTTAATATTATCAGTTTTATTTCCAATAATTTTATATTCGTAAGTCAAATCACCAGGATTTCCTATTGAATAAATTGGTATTTTTTTTTGAACAAATGTTTTTCTTATTCTAGCATTTAAAATTGTTGCTTCATGCCTGGGGTTTGTGCCAACTAAAAGTATTAAATCAGATTCTTCAATTCCCTTTATTGAAGTGTTAAAAATATAATTTATTTTATCTCTAGGATTAATATAAAATTTTTTTTCTCTAAATTCTAAATTATCACTATTTAAACTATTAAATAATTTTTTAAATGCAAGTGAACTCTCTAAATTAACCATATCACCAACATGTCCCGCTATTTCATCTGGTTTTATTTCATTAATTTTTTTTACTATAATTTCTATAGTCTCTTCCCAGCTAGATTTTTGTAGCTTATTATCTTTTTTTACATAAGGAACATCTAACCTCTGTTTCAATAAACCGTCACATGAATATCTTGTTTTGTCTGAAATCCACTCTTCATTAATATCGTTATTTAATCTTGGTAAAATTCTTTTTACTTCCCAATTGTAGGTATCAACTCTTATATTTGAGCCAATCGCGTCCATTACGTCAATGCTCTCAGTTTTTTTTAACTCCCAAGGTCTCGCTTCAAAGGCATAAGGTTTTGAAGTTAAAGCACCAACTGGACATAAATCTATAACATTAGCTGAAAGTTCTGATTCCATGGATTTTTCTAAGTAGGTGGTAATTTCCATATTTTCCCCTCTTCCTATAGCTCCTATTTCAGGAATACCTGCAACTTCTGTCGCAAACCTAATACATCTTGTGCAGTGAATACATCTGGTCATTTGAGTTTTAATTAAAGGTCCCATATATTTTTCACCAACTTCTCTTTTATTTTCTATAAATCTAGATTTATCAACGCCATAATATAAAGATTGATCTTGCAAATCACACTCGCCTCCTTGATCACATACAGGACAGTCTAGAGGGTGATTAGCTAATAAAAATTCCATTACACCTTTTCTAGCTTTTTCAACAAAAGCAGTATTTGTTTTAATGTTCATGCCTTCGACTGCAGGCATTGCGCAAGAAGCGATTGGTTTTGCAGATTTTTCCATTTCCACAAGACACATACGGCAATTTCCTGCTATAGATAATTTTTCGTGATAACAAAATCTTGGTATTTCAACATCTGCAAGCTCACAAGCTTGCAAAACAGTCATTCCTTTTTCAAATTCAACTTCTTTATCATTTATTAATATTTTAGGCATTTTCACTCTCCAGCAAATGTTGATCTACCAAATAAGGGTTTTTAATTTTCTTTTTAACTGTAGGCTCTTCTCTGCAGCGGCTTTCTATTTCTTTTCTAAAATGTCTTAATAAGCCTTGAACTGGCCAAGAAGATCCTTCACCAAATGCACAAATTGTATGTCCTTCAATTTGTTTTGTTACATCTTCCAATAAATCTATATCTTTATGAGTAGCTTTTCCTTTAACTGTCCTATCTAAAATTCTCCACATCCAGCCTGAGCCTTCTCTGCAGGGCGTGCATTGTCCACAGCTTTCATGTTTATAAAATCTAGCAATTCTTGCCATGCAGGCAACTATATCTTGGTCTTTGTTGATTACGACTATACCAGCTGTTCCTAGTCCGCTTTTATTTTTAATTAAAGAATCAAAATCCATTGTTATCGTATCACATGTTTTTTTTGGTAATAAAGGCATAGATGATCCGCCTGGAATTACTGCTTGAAGATTGTCCCAGCCTCCGACTACACCACCAGCATGTTTTTCGATTAGTTCTTTCAAAGGGATGCCCATTTCTTCTTCAACGTTACAAGGTGAGTTTACATTTCCAGATATACAAAATATTTTTGTTCCTGTATTTTTAGGTTTTCCTAATGAGGAAAACCATTTTCCTCCTTTTCTAAGAATTGTTGGTACTACTGCAATAGTTTCAACATTATTAACGATAGTTGGGCAGCCATATAGGCCAACTAATGCTGGAAAAGGAGGTTTTAATCTTGGTTGACCTTTGTTACCTTCCAAACTTTCCAATAAAGCGGTTTCTTCACCACAAATGTAAGCGCCAGCGCCGTAATGAATATGAATATCAAAATCCCAACCTGTGCTACACGCATTTTTTCCTAGATAATTTTTTTTATAAGCTTGATCAATTGCTTCTTGTAATCTTTTACCTTCATTAAAATATTCTCCTCTAATATAAATGTAACAAACATGAGCGTTAACTGCATACCCAGCTAACAAACACCCTTCGATTAGTTTTTGAGGCTCAAATCTAAGTATATCTCTATCTTTACAGGTCCCTGGTTCTGACTCGTCTGCATTTATAACTAAATAATGTGGTCTTGATCCAATTTCTTTAGGTGCAAATGACCATTTTAGCCCTGTTGAAAATCCTGCTCCACCTCTTCCTCTAAGTTCAGATGTTTTGACTTCGTTGATTATCCATTCACGTCCTTTTGTAATTAACTCTTTTGTATTTTTCCAATCTTCTCTTTTTAAAGCGCTATCAATCTCCCAACCTAGATCATTATAAAGATTTTTAAATATTTTATCTTCTTGCTTAAGCATGTTTCTCTCCGTTAGAAATTATTAATTTTTCTGGCGCTGTATTTTTGCGACCTCTGTAAGATCCAGGTGTTAAAGGTTTATCTTTTATTAAAGATTCTAAAATCTCTCTAGTATTTCTTTCATCTAAATCTTCATAATAATTATCATTTATTTGCATCATGGGGGCACTAACACATGCGCCTAAACATTCAACTTCTACCCACGAACAACTACCGTATTTAGAGATTTCATTTTCATTGGGTGAAATTTTTTCCTTGCAAATTTTAACTATTTTGTCAGCTCCACGAATTAAACAAGGCGTAGTAGTGCAGACTTGAACAAAATGCTTGCCGACCGGTGTAAGGTTGTACATTGTATAAAATGTAGCGACTTCATAAACTGAAATATAGGGCATAGATAAATATTTCGCTATATATTTAATTGCAGCTAAAGGAATCCAATTTTTATTTTGTTTTTGAGCTAAATATAATAATGGCATTACTGCACTTTTTTTATTTGTTTTTGGGTATTTTTTTAAAATGTCTTCAACTTTTTGTATATTTTCTGTTGAAAATTTAAACTCATTTGGTTGATCACTACAAACTTTTTTTAAACTCATCTATCTACCTCTCCAAAAACTATATCCAAAGATCCTAGCACTGCCGGGACATCAGCTAACATATGTCCGCGAATTAAATAATCCATTGCCTGTAAATGAGAAAAGCCTGGTGCTCTTATTTTGCATCTATAAGGTTTATTACTTCCATCAGAAATTAAATATACACCAAATTCACCTTTAGGTGCTTCAACTGAGGTGTAAACATTACCTGCTGGTACCCTGTAACCTTCAGTGAATAATTTAAAATGATGTATTAAGCCTTCCATTGATTGTTTCATATCTTCTCTGCTTGGTGGTGATATTTTTCCATCAATAGATTTAATTGGGCCTTTTGGAAGTTTTTCGATACATTGCAAAATAATTTTTACGCTTTCTCTCATTTCTTCAATACGACAAAGATAACGATCATAACAATCTCCATTTTTCCCAACTGGAATTTTAAAATCAAGGTCTTTATAACATTCATAAGGTTGAGATTTTCTTAAATCCCATGGAATTCCGGACCCCCTGAGCATAACTCCTGAAAAACTATGGTCAAGAGCTTCTTGCTTTGAGACTATTCCTATTTCTACATTTCTTTGTTTAAAAATACGATTATCAGTTAACAAGCTTTCAAGGTCATCAATTATTTTTGGGAAACTCTTACAAAATTTTTCAATGTCATCAATTAATTTTGATGGAAGGTCTTGATGCACCCCGCCGGTCCTAAAGTAATTTGCATGCAATCTAGATCCAGACGCTCGTTCATAAAAAGTCATCAAGGTTTCTCTTTCCTCAAAACCCCACAAAGATGGTGTCAACGCTCCAACATCTAAAGCCTGAGTAGTTACATTTAATATATGGCTTAAAATTCTTCCTATTTCGCAAAAAATAACTCTTATATATTTTGCTCTTATTGGAATCTCTATATTTAAAAGTTTTTCCGCGGCTAAAGCGAATGCGTGTTCTTGATTCATTGGTGCTACATAATCCAATCTATCAAAATATGGTAATGCTTGAATATAGGTTTTAGTTTCGATCAATTTTTCTGTACCTCTATGAAGTAGACCAATGTGTGGGTCTGCTTTTTCTACAATTTCCCCGTCTAATTCTAGAATAAGTCTTAGTACTCCGTGCGCAGCTGGATGCTGCGGTCCAAAATTTAAATTCATAGTTTTAGTTTTTTTTGTCATTTTTATCTAAATTTTTTATTTCTTTTATATAATTTGTTCCTTCCCAAGGACTCTCAAAATCAAAGTTTCGGTAATTCTGTTCTAGTTTAACTGGTTCATAAATAACTTTCTTTTCTTTTTCGCTATATCTAACTTCATTAAACCCTGTAAGTGGAAAATCTTTTCTAAGAGGATGACCTTTGAAATTATAATCTGTTAATATTCGTCTTAAATCTGGATGGTTTTTAAATTTTATTCCATACATGTCAAACACTTCTCTTTCCATCCAATTGGATGAAGGAAAAATTTTTGTAATCGACGGTATTATCTGATCTAGAGCAAACTTAATTAGAATTTTTATTCTTGAATTATGTTCATGTGATAAAAATAAATATATTAATTGAAACCGTTTTTCTTCTTCAGGATAATCTACTCCCGCAATATCAATTAATTGTCTAAACTTGCAAGAATCATTGGATTTTAAAAACTGAATTACTTCGATTAAATCAATTTCATTTATTACAATTAATAACTCGTTATGTTCTATGATAGATTTTTGAATTTTACTAGCCAGTTCTGAGTTAACTAATTTTTCAAGTTTTTTTAAATTTTCTAAAATCATTATTAATTACCTTTGAATCGATCCTTCTCTTCTAATTTTTTTTTGAAGTTGGAGAATGCCATATAATAATGCTTCCGCTGATGGTGGGCAGCCTGGTACATAAATGTCAACGGGAACTATTTTATCGCAACCTCTAACAACAGAGTAAGAATAGTGATAATAGCCACCGCCATTAGCACAGCTTCCCATTGATACAACGTATCTTGGTTCTGGCATCTGGTCGTAAACCTTTCTTAAAGCTGGCGCCATTTTATTGGTAAGTGTTCCAGCAACAATCATTACATCAGATTGTCTTGGTGAAGCTCTTGGGGCAGCTCCGAATCTTTCTAGGTCATATCTTGGCATCGAGGCTTGCATCATTTCAACAGCACAACATGCCAATCCAAAAGTCATCCAGTGTAGTGACCCTGTTCTAGCCCAGTTTATTAAATTATCTGTTGAAGTTGTGATAAAGCCGTTTTCAGTAAAATCTTTAGCTAATTCTTTAAATTCTTCTGGGATTTCTTTTTGTTTATTTTCAGAGTCTGTTAATTTTATTCCCATTCTAAAGCTCCTTTTTTCCATTCATAAATAAAACCTATGGTTAATACACCAAGAAAAATCATCATTGACCAAAAACCTAAGGCACCAATATTTCCCAATGATATTGCCCATGGGAAAAGAAAGGCTATCTCTAAATCGAAAATAATGAATAAAATTGCTACTAAATAGAATCTTACATCGAATTCCATTCTTGAATCATCAAAAGCTTCAAACCCACATTCATATGCCGAAAGTTTTTCTGGATCTGGATTGTTGGGTGCTGCTAAAAAATTAGCAATAACGAAACCTACGCTTAAAAATAAAGCGATAAATAAAAAAATTATTATTGATAGGTAGTCGGATAAAAAATTATAAATCATTGTTAATCAATACCTACCCCAATACATTTTGCTTAGGGATTATTATATTAATCGTAATTACTAAATTTATAGCACTATTGAGAAAGGTGTACAGGACGCAATCGTAGCACTTTATGTAATTTTAGATGCAAACCATTATCATGTAGTGGCGGGAGTGACCGGGCTCGAACCGGCGACCTCCTGCGTGACAGGCAGGCGCTCTAACCAACTGAGCTACACCCCCACTATATCTAATGGTGGGCGGTAAAGGACTCGAACCTATGACCCTCTCGGTGTAAACGAGATGCTCTACCAACTGAGCTAACCGCCCCAATTAAACAAAAACGACATATACAATAAATAATTTATAAAGTAAAAAAGTATTTAAGTTTCAATAAATAGCGTTAATATTGGATAATTATGATTCTTAGCTGTAATTCGTGTCAAAAAAAATTTGTTGTGCCTGATAACGCTATTGGCGCATCCGGAAGGCTAGTTCAATGCAGTTCCTGTGGTAATAAATGGAAACAATTTCCAGAAATACAAAAGTTGAAAGAAGAAAATAAAGTCACAGAAATTAGACCAAAACAAAAAAATACAAATAAAAATGTAAGAAAAAAGAATACGAGGAAAAAAGATAGACCAACCCTTTATTCTCCAGAATATCTAGCAAAAAAGCACGGAATTAAAATTAATGAAAATGGATCAAATAAACAAAAAAATGCTGAAAATAAAAAAATTCATAGTTTTGGATTTTATAATTCATTAGTAGTATTTATTGTATTTACAATTTTCGTTCTAAGAATATTATATTTTTTTCAAGAATTAATTGTCGAAAGATTTCCTTTTTTAAGAATTTATATTGAATATCTTTTTGAGAATATTAAAAATATTAAAGAAATTATTTTTAATTTTTTTGTAGGATATTAATTACTTCTCTAAATCTTTAATGTTAACGAAATTATTTGAAAGATTAGAATTATTTTTTTTTATATCTTGAAAGAAATTCCAAGCTAAAACAAGTGTTGTGTTTTTCTTATTCTTAATCTCAGATTTATTTTTAATAGGTATTTTAACTCCAGGTACAAATTTATTATGCTTCAATTTATTGTCCTCAACTATAAAATTGATTTGATTTGTAACGCCAAAAAAATTTAATGCAGTGGTAGCTTTGGCTGGTGCTCCATAGCCTATTATTAAATCATTATTTTTTTTTAATTTATTTAAATTTTTAATTACATTTTCTCTAATTTTATAAACTTTTTTTCCAAAATCTTGATAAGTTTTAAATTTTTTAATTCCAAAATTTTCTTCCTCTTTAAGTATCACTTTTAAACTATTCTCAATTTTGACTTTATTATTCTTCTTTACGTAAATTCTTAATGATCCTCCATGTGTATTAATTTTTTCAGCTCTAAATATCTTTGCATTAAATTGATTAAAAAAATTAATTAAAGAAGTCAGAGACCAATAATTATAATGTTCATGATAGATATTATCGAAAGTTAAATCTTTTAAAGTGTTTAATAAATATTGAACTTCGATAATAATTGTTCCGTTATTTGATAATAAATTTAACATACATTCTGTCATCTCTTTTAATTTATCAGAATGAGCAAATACATTTGATGCTAAAATTAATTCCGCATTTTTTTTTATTTTTTTTAAATTTTTCTTTTCTAAAAAACCATTAAATGTTTTAATTTTATTTTTATTGGCTAATTTAGCTAAATTTTTTGCTGGTTCAACCCCAAGAACATTTTTAAAACCCATTTCAATAAATGGCTTTAAAGCTACACCATCGTTACTGCCTATATCGATAATAAGTGACTTTTTTTTTTTTAATTTTAAATCTTTTATGTATTTTTTAGCGGCACTTATGAAGTGTTCTCTAAAAGATTTAGAGGTTGATGATGTGTAAAGATAGTTTGAAAACATTTTTTTTGGATCTACTGACACTGAAAGTTGACAGTTATGACATTTTTCACAATAATTTACTTCTAGTGGATATAATTCACATTGCTCGTTACTTTTTTTAAGTAAATTATTTGCTAACGGTTGGTAACCTAAGGAAACTACTCTTTTTAGATTTGTATTACCGCACGATCTACAATCAAATTTATAATATTTGAGTAATAAATCTTTTTCTTTTTCATCTACAAAGACATGTCTAATTGTGTGAGTTGTTCCATAATTATCATGATCTCGTTCACCTCGAACTAAATTTAAAAAAGTTGTATCTTTAGTAAAAACCATAGTGTGTGCAACATTCGGTTTAATAATAGAAAGCTGCCCCTCATTAACAACTTGCGTAATTTTTGGTGAGTTTGGATTAATTATATCTTGAAAAATTTCTATAATTTGACCTTTTGTGAATAAACATTTTTGCTCTTGTTGTGGGTGGTAATGATTTGCTCTTATCGTGCCTTTTTTTGAGTCTATTAAACCTATTAAATTAATTGGCTCCGTTAATTCATGGTTACTTATTTTTCCTCTAGAATCAACAAATAGGTTATCGCCGTCTCTGACGTGCTCTAGATCTTTTATTAAATTCTGTTTAGACCATTTACCAATCATTTCTTTTATGCTTTCGTTTAATCCATACAAAAATTTAAAGCCCGAATTTAACAATTTTTTATTTGATAAAGAAAAACCTAGATTTGGAATTTCATCATTTGTTTCTCTTAAAGTAATCATTGGATTATGTTTTTTACAAATTTCCGCTACGTCTTTAACGGTAAGTGTATCTTTTGTAAGATTAAATATTTCTGATTTAATATTTTCTTTTTCTTCCATAAATTTAAAACATCTTGCTACGTCCATAAGTGGTACGAGACTTTTTATCTGCTTTCCTCCTGCAAAGAGTTTGAGTGTTCCATTTTGTGATGCAATCTTTGAAAATAAATTAGGCATAATATCAATTCGCGCTGTATCAGTTGAATATCCGTATACTGAACCTAGTCTTAAAATTACATAATTTTTTCCAGACTCTTTTAATTGTTTTTCATTAATTGCCTTGGATGATGAATAGGATAAAACTGGTTTAGTTTCTTCATCTTCTTTTATATCTTTTCTAACTTTATCAATGCCTTCGTAAACAACATGTGTAGAAGGGAAAATTATTTTACATTTATCACTGATCACTTCTAAAATATTTTGCGTACCTTTTTCACCAACTAATTTTATTTTTTCATCTTTTTCAGATGAAGACTCACTTTTAGTTCTTGGTACGTCCGTGACACCAGCTAAATGATGAACAATGTCAGCATCGCTAAAATATTTATTTACCAGATCTTTATCTAAAATATCTCCATGAATAAAATTCATATTCCAATTTTGGATCTGATTAACTCTTTCAGAAATAAATCTATTATCTATTACGATAATTTTATGATGCCAACTTATGCCAGAATAAATTTTACAAAGCTCTGTACCAATATATCCTAGACCTCCTGTAATGATGATTTTTTTTCTCATATAATTATCAACTTACGTTTACATACATTAATTTTTATTATAACTCAATTATGACTAATATCTATGACTGCTTTACGTATTTTGACAAAGATTTGTTCTTAGATCTTAGACTTAATACTTTAGATCCATATGCCAAAAAATTTATAGTAACAGAAGCAGTTTATACCCATGATGGATCAAAAAAATTATGACTCAATATAAATAATTTTAAAAAATTTAAAGATAAAATTACTTACTTGATTGTAGACCAACCACCGCCAGACTTATTAGAATTTAATGATGGTGATACAGAAGATATTAAAAGTGAGAAATTAATTTTGAGTAGAATAGCAGGAGATTAATTTCAAAGATAATATTTAGCTAAAGGAATAAAAAATATTGATCAAAAGGACTTTATATGATCTGGAAAATCGAAATTAAAAATTGAAAATAAAATTCGTTTGCCTAAAATATTTCTCTAAATTTAAATAGTTATGAAGAGTGGTTTGATTAAAGTATATTAGTGAGTGCTTAATTCTTCTTTGGTTTTATCTTTTTTGGTAATCTGATCCACTTCTTCTACCCACTCTACTCTTTTTAGTGGTTTAGTTAACGCTACTTTTAAAACTTCATCAACATTTATAACTGGTATTATTTCCATTGTATCTAATATAGCTTTAGGTACTTCAACTAAATCTTTTTTATTTTCCATAGGAATTAAAACTTTTTTAATCCCAGCTCTATGTGCTGCTAATAATTTTTCTTTAAGACCTCCTATAGGAAGCACTATTCCCCTTAATGTAATTTCACCAGTCATTGCTACATTTTTATCTACAGGTATTTCTGTGATCGCAGATACTATTGAAGTAACCATTCCCACGCCTGCTGAAGGACCGTCTTTTGGTGTTGCTCCTTCTGGTACATGGATGTGAAAATCTTTTTTATCAAAAATAGGGGGTATAATTCCATATTCTAAACTTTTTGATCTAATATAAGATTTAGCGGCTTTGACTGACTCTTGCATTACATCACCTAATTTACCAGTGATTTGCATCTTACCTTTACCTGGCATAATTACAGTTTCGATTTTTAAAATTTCTCCTCCTACCTCAGTCCAAGCTAACCCTGTGACCACTCCAATTCTATTTTGCTCTTCAATCTCACCGTAATTAAACTTTTGCACACCTAGTAGATTTTTTACGTCTTCTTCTAGAAGTGGGTTATTAACTTTTTCGTTATTGTCTATTTTTTTAACAAGTTTTCTGGCGACTTTTGATATTTCACGATCAAGATTTCTTACGCCAGCTTCTCTTGTGTAGTCTCTTATTATTGTTCTGTTGACACTTTCTTTAATATCCCATTCTTCCTTTTTTAATCCGTTATTTAGACTTTGTTTAGGAATTAAATATTTTTGAGATATATTAACTTTTTCATCCTCTGTGTACCCTGATAATCTTATTACCTCCATACGATCGAGAAGAGGTGGTAAAATATTTAATGTATTAGCAGTTGTAACAAACATAACGTCGGATAAGTCATAATCAACTTCGAGATAATGATCGTTAAATTCTTTATTTTGTTCAGGGTCTAAAGCTTCCAATAATGCGGAGGATGGGTCGCCCCTATAATCATTGCCAACTTTATCAATCTCATCTAATAAAAATAATGGATTTTTAGTTCCTGCTTTTTTCATCATTTGAATAATTTTTCCAGGTAGTGACCCGATATAAGTTCTTCTATGACCCCTAATTTCTGCTTCATCCCTTATTCCGCCTAATGAAATTCTGATAAATTTTCTATTAGTAGCTTTAGCTATAGATTTACCTAAAGATGTTTTTCCAACACCTGGAGGGCCTACCAAACATAATATTGGTCCTTTTATTTTTTGGATTCTTTTTTGAACAGCTAAAAATTCTATTATTCTTTCTTTTACTTTTTCTAAACCGTAATGATCTTCATCTAGTATTTTTTGAGCATTATTTAAATCAGAGTTTATTTTTGATTTATTGGACCAAGGTAACTCTGTCATCCAGTCTAAATAATTTCTTACTACAGTAGCTTCAGCTGACATTGGGCTCATAGATTTAAGTTTTTTCAATTCAGACAAACATTTTTCTTTGACTAATTTAGGCATTTTTGCATTAGCAATAGCTTTTGAAAGGTTAGTTAATTCATCTTTTCCCTCATCAATTTCGCCAAGCTCTTTTTGAATAGCTTTTAATTGCTCGTTTAAGTAATACTCTCTTTGAGTTTTTTCCATTTGATTTTTAACTCTACCTCTTATTTTTTTTTCAACTGAAAGTACGCTTATTTCTTTTTCAATAAATGCATATATTTTTTCTAGTCTTTTTTTCAAATCTAGAATTTCTAGTAGTTCTTGTTTTTCAAAAATTGGAATGCTCAAATTTGAAGAAATATTATTTGCGATTTGAGAGGCATTTTTTAAATTTTTTAAATTATTAGATCCATCATTTATGTCTTTTTTATTTAGAACTAGAAGTTTTTCATATTTTTTAACTAAACTTACTGCAAATATATCAAGCTCTTTTGAAGAATTTTTGTCGTCTACTACTTCAACTTCACATTTTAAGAAATTACTGTCTTCATTATTGTATCGTAAAATTTTAACTCTCTTTTCACCTTCCACCAAAACTTTAACAGTTCCATCTGGTAATTTTAAAAGTTGAAGGACTTTACTTAGACATCCATAGCCATAAAGATCTTTATCTTCTGGGTCGTCAATTTCAGAATTTTTTTGAGATACTAAAACAATAGACTTGTCTGATTTCATCACTTCTTGCAGTGCTTTAATTGATTTCTCTCTTCCAACAAATAATGGGACTACCATTGATGGAAAAATTACTATGTCTCTTAGAGGTAAAAGTGGTTTTATATAAGTGGCTTTCATTATAACTTTATATGGCAATTATTATGCCAATTTCAAGAAACAAATTCGAATTAGGCTACTGATGTTGATTGTTTTTTCCCGTATGTGACAATAGGTTCGGAATTGCCTTTAACTGAGGATTTATCAACCGTTACCTTCAAAACGTTCTCCATGTCAGGTAATTCAAACATAGTTTTTAAAAGAATATTTTCTAAAATAGATCTTAATCCTCTAGCGCCAGTTTTTTTGAATACAGCTTTTTTGGCAATCTCTGAAATAGCTTCATCTTTAAATTCTAGTTCAGTATTTTCAAATTCAAAGAGTCTTTGATATTGTTTTATTAAAGAATTTTTTGGCTCTTTTAAAATTTTAATCAAAGATTTTTCATCAAGATCATTGAGTGTTGCAATGATTGGCATTCTGCCAATAAATTCTGGAATTAATCCATATTTTATTAAATCTTCTGGTTCTAATCTTTTCATAATCTCTGATAGCGGTTGTTCTTTATAGTTTTTAACTTTAGCACCGAAACCAATAGAGCTACCTTTTCCCCTGCTATCAATTAATTTGTCAAGTCCTGCAAATGCACCTCCACAAATAAATAAAATATTAGTTGTGTCTACTTGTAAGAATTCTTGTTGAGGATGCTTTCTTCCTCCTTGTGGGGGAACGCTTGCAACTGTCCCTTCCATAATCTTTAATAAAGCTTGCTGCACACCCTCACCTGAAACATCTCTAGTGATTGATGGATTTTCAGACTTTCTGCTAATTTTATCAACTTCATCTATATAAACTATTCCTCTTTGCGCTTTTTCAACGTTATAGTCTGCTGCTTGAAGAAGTTTTAATATAATATTTTCTACATCTTCTCCAACATATCCAGCTTCTGTTAGTGTTGTTGCATCAGCCATGGTAAAAGGTACGTCTAAAATTCTCGCTAATGTTTGAGCTAATAACGTTTTACCACAACCAGTAGGTCCGACTAAAAGAATGTTTGATTTTGAAAGCTCAATATCTTTATTGCTTTTTGTTTCGTGATTTAATCTTTTATAATGATTGTGTACTGCAACTGATAAAATTTCTTTAGCAAATCTTTGACCAATTACATAATCGTCTAAAACATTGCATATTTCTTTTGGAGTTGGAACGCCGTCCTGATGTTTTACTAGAGAACTTTTGTTTTCCTCTTTGATAATATCCATACATAGCTCAACGCACTCATCGCAAATAAATACTGTTGGGCCTGCAATAAGTTTTCTAACTTCGTGTTGGCTTTTTCCGCAAAAGGAACAGTATAAAATATTTTTTTTATTTTTTTCAGTCATATCGAATCATTAAAAATATAATAAGACTTAAGAATCTGT
>Ga0115003_10000468_pt1 | contig 35591 bp, 42 predicted proteins | sample ArcticOcean_MG_C_7_FD_88736 | JGI IMG/M metagenome (GOLD analysis project Ga0115003, IMG submission 88736) | Marine microbial communities from western Arctic Ocean - ArcticOcean_MG_CB11_88 | ecosystem: Environmental > Aquatic > Marine > Oceanic | place: Arctic Ocean: Canada Basin | collected...
CAACATCAATTTCAGCGGAAGCAACAAGAGCAGGTTTAGTTGAAGTAGCAAATGCTGCTGCAATTACAGAAGAAGATCAGAGAGCCAGAGCAGCTGAAGTAGCAAATGCTGCTGCAATTACAGCAGAAGATCAGAGAGCCAGAGCAGCTGAAGTAGTGAATACAAATGCAATTTCAGCGGAAGCAACCAGAGCAGGATTAGCTGAAGTAGCAAATGCTGATGCGATTACAGCAGAAGATCAGAGAGCCAGAGCAGCTGAAGTAGCAAATGCTGCGTTAGTCGCAACGGAAGCAGTAACAGCCAGAGCAGCTGAAGTAGCAAATGCTGATGCGATTATAGCGGAAGCATCTACAGCAAGAGCAGCTGAAGTAGCAAATGCTGATGCGATTTCAGCGGAAGCAACAAGAGCAGGTTTAGCTGAAGTAGCAAATGCAACATCAATTTCAGCGGAAGCAACAAGAGCAGGTTTAGTTGAAGTAGCAAATGCTGCTGCAATTACAGAAGAAGATCAGAGAGCCAGAGCAGCTGAAGTAGTGAATACAAATGCAATTTCAGCGGAAGTAACAAGAGCAGGATTAGCTGAAGTAGCAAATTCTAATGCGATTACAGCGGAAGTCACAAGAGCGGGATTAGCTGAAGTAGCAAATGCTGATGCAATTGCAGCAGAAGCAGTAACAGCCAGAGCAGCTGAAGTAGCAAATGCTGCGTTAGTCGCAGCGGAAGCAGTAACAGCGAGAGCAGCTGAAGCAGCAAATACAACTGCAATAACAGATGAGGCAACAAGAGCAGGTTTAGCTGAAGTAGCAAATGCTGATGCAATTACAGCAGAAGCAGTAACAGCAAGATCAGCTGAAGTAGCAAATGCTGCTGCAATTACAGTAGAAGCAACAAGAGCAGGATTAGCTGAAGTAGCAAATGAAACAGCAATCTCAAGTGAAGCATCTACAGCAAGAGCAGCTGAATTAGCAAATGCAAACGCAATCACAAGTGAAGCAACCAGAGCAGGATTAGCTGAAGTAGCAAATGCAAATGCTATTACAGCTTTAACAACAGCCAGTGCAACTAAAGCATCACCTGCATTTACTGGAGGTCTTGTATTAAATGCAGGTGATGCAAATAAAGTTGAAATGAATACAGGAGGTGAAGTTTCAGCTGTAGAATATACAGCAAGATCAGATCCTCGCCTCAAAAATAATATGACCAAATTAGATAATTGTTTAGGTAAAATTGAAGAAATTGATGCATACAGTTTCACATGGAAAAATCAAGAAAGTAATCAAGGATTACAATACGGTCTCAATGCCGATGAAGTTCAATCATTAAATGAAGGTATTGTTAAAGTAGACAGTGATAGTGGTTTTAAATCAGTAAATTACAATGCAATTGTCGGTCTTTTACTTGGTGCAATCAAAGAGCTTAAAGAAGAAGTAGCTCAATTAAAATCTGCATAAATAATAACTAATGCCATCACAAATAAACTTTCAATCAGCAGCAAATCCGGCATTAAGTGTAGTAACTATGAAAGGAACGGGAACAACAGGTTCAACTGTAGAGGCTGGATCAGGGTTAATAGAATTCAATGGAACAAGCACATCAAACGATGTTTATATAAAAAGTGGTAGATTATTACCTATATTAATTACACCATCAAATTATAATTATACATGTGATTTAAGAAATTATAATAATTTTCATATAGAAACCGGAAGTTCAATTTCAGGAAATATTAATCTACAAAATCCTATTATTGGACAAAGTGGTCATATAATAATAAAAAATTCAAATGCAATTGACCCTGCTCATAGTATTACATGGCAAATAAGTGGTGGAAATACAAGTTACATTAAATGGCAAGGAGGTTCAGCACCAACTATGTCTACAACATCTGGAAGTTATGATATAGTAAGTTATTACTGTTATTCAACAACAGAAATACTATTAGCATCCTCAACAGGACACGCTTAATTTACAAGTAAATTGTAAGCTTTTAAACTTTCTTCAAACTCAAGGAAAAAATATTTAATAATACCATCAGCATAAATATTTTCTTTTTGACTAATAAATACATTAAGTAAATCTAATAACATAAATATAGTATTATGCGGATTATTCTCAGTTGTAAGTTCGATTATTCCAGAATTAAACTTCATGATTTCATTTTGAATAAAAATTTGTTCTAAAATTTCTAAAACATTAACTTCTCCGTTCAGCAAAAAATAATTCATACATGTTTTTAATGTATCTGATATGACATACAAAAATATTCTAAATTCACATTTTTCAGTGCAATCTATTAAATGTGTAATATAAAAATCAACATTGTCTCCTATTTTTTCAATTTCAAATCTAGTTTTATGACTGTTATTCACAGCAGGCTCTTCATCGTCTGAATCTAAAATATGTTCAATCTTAAAAAATTCATAATTTATTTTTTCAATCAAACCTTTTTGTTTTTCCATATCAAATTTAGATAAATAATTTTCTCTATCTTTTGATTCATCAATTCCAGTTGCAAAATCAATTGTCCATGGATTCATAGTTTTACCAGAATCAATGTATTTCTTTAAAGATACAATATCGCATCCAAATGTTCTATTATTTTGTGTCCAAATAAATAATCTATCTTTAGAAATAGAATCAATTGGACAAAGTGTAATAAAATCTGAATCGTTCTCACATCGTTTACTAGCAGGACAACATCGTTGTATTTCTTGAATAAGAAGACGACGATTTTTAAATAATGTATGGTTAATATCTAAAGATTCTGCTAATGGAATTAATATATTCTTTCTATTAATGTTATCATGTTTTGATGAAAAAACTTTTTCTAAGTGATCCATAATAATATAAAAAGTATTTATATTTTTATATTATTTACAATCCAATCTTCAAATATTCTAGGTGTAACACATGAATATCTTGATGAAATTTTATCTAAAGAACAATTTGTATATTTCCTCAATGATTCTAATGTATTAATATGAGGATCCACATCTTTAATATTTGAAACTGTAATTATAGATCTTAATATCTCAGATGAAGTATCAATAAACATTTGTAAAATCTGGGAAACTTCAATATTTTTTTGATTTTTCTTTTCTCTTTTTTGTAATGTGCTTTTCCAATTTTTTTCATTAATTTCTTTTAACATATATTTAATTCTTAAATCTGAATTTGTTTCATTAGTTTGTTCAGTGAACTCAAATCGTATTAATTCAGCATGCTGTATATGAGAAATTGCTCGGTGAATATTATACAAACATTCTGATGTTAAATGTTTTGGTGGAAGTTTAAATTTTCTAACCATATTAGATATGTTATATATATTTGGTAATCCACCACAAGGAATATCACCAGGTTGTCTCGGAACATTTCCATTATTCTGATTTCTCATAAATTCATAATAATGTGGATTATGGATAACACCAGAAATAACTTTTTTACCAGTTCTCCAACTGAATGAAGTTTGACAATTTGTACAAAACATTTGGTCGCAACCGTCAATTTTAAAAATCCGAGTGGCACATGAAGGACATGGATGTGTTTCTTTCGTAATTAATTTTGCAGTTTCAACATTATCTGCATTACATATATGATCTGCGTTTTTAGTTTCCCCTTTAACTTCGTGACAATCCGGACAACTCCATAAATTACAAAGACCACATTTCCATTGAGAAGAAAGATATCCCATGCAATCTTCAGATGGACACTTTCTTATAAATTGATTCTTTTCTACTTGTACATTTTCTTGACCATCACCGTAATACAACTTATTATAACCTTCACGAATATCAGCATTTAAATTATTAAGTTCTAAATGTAGATCATGTCTTCTTCCATATAAATTTTTAAGAATTTCTTTGTATTTTCTTTGATATATTTCATTTTCAACCAAGCGCTGTGTAGAAGGAAGAAGACTTTTTTCACGATCAATAAGAATATTTTCTCTATGACATTTCAAATCTTTATTCAAAAATGTTTTAGGAAATGAAGAATCTAGAAAATCGCGAGACCATTGTTTTTTACAGTTCATACAATGAGGATCACTATCAGTATCCAAAATATATCTTCTAGTACATGTAGAACATGATTCAAAATCACAAAAATTACATACAACACTTTTCGATATTTTTTCGCAGCAAATTGCGCAGTCTGTCATATTTATAATGTATTGAATACTTTTATTATTATACTTATACTTTCTTTAGGTGAAATTATTTAAAATAATAAATTCATAATATAAAAATGAAAACATGTTTAACATTTTTTGAAGGATATGTTAAGAAAATTGATTTGGAAATAACAATAGATGAATATTTTGAATATAAATTAACAATTCTTAAAGCAAATCAAGAATATATTCCTGATAAATTGTTTGAAGATTACATAATATATCATAACCCATATCCATTTAAAAGTAAAATTCAAAATTCAGTGTTTCACAAATACAATGGACATGTATTTGTGACTCATAATTCAAGGGAATTAAATGAAGATGATTTATTGTTGTTTAAAGAATATACAGAAGAAGTTTTAAAAAAATGTAAAAGAACATACATAGAAACTAAATCGCAAACAAAAAATGTGAAGCAAATATACTACAAAAAACCGGGTGCTTTAAAAATAAATTAGTTACTGTACATTTAAAAAGTCCATTTTGGTATATTAAATTCATTCGTACTTCTCATTAATTCAACATAGTTTTTAAATTTATTAAATAAAAAATCTTGTTGAAGTCTTAATAGATTATCAACTTCATTTTGTGTATACGCTTTATCATGTTCGTAAACTGATTTTAATCTTTTTGTTTGTAATGTAATATGAAGATTGTCAAATAATTCATCGATAGTTTTTCTCTTCATATTACATTAATAGTTTAAATAAATTTATTCTTAAACATCAATTGTAAAATCAACCCTACTTGGATGAAATACAATTTCAGTAGCTCTTTTCCTTGCAGGTGATAACCAAAATACAATAGCACGTAATAAACCATTCATTCTTAATTTTTGAAGACGTAGTTGTTCAATCAACTGAACAATTATTTTAACATCATTATTTTCAAGAATTGTAATAATGTGTTCTGGATTCATACTTTCTCCTTCTGAATAATATAATAAACTTTGAACTTCTTTAATAATACTTGATGTAATATTATCAGTAAATGTTAAAACAATCATACCGCCTAATAAATAGCTCGTTGTATTATCAAGATATTTTGACGTTATATATAATGCATCTTTATTATCAGAAGCAACGGCATAATCATGTAATTCTAATAAATTTGGCATTATATTGAATAGTTTTAATAAAAAGAAAGTATTTTTTTAACTTACTTTAATTCATTTGATAAAGAATTTAAAGCAGTTCCAAATCCAAGTCCAAATCCAACTCCTGATCCTAATAACATTATTACAATTGCAAATCCTTTTTTTACATCACTTGAATCATTTTCAAATTTCTTTGTTTCTTTTTTATATAATATAAATCCAGCGATAAAAATAAATATGCCTACTAACAATTGTGGGATAGTTCCTGCCATAAAACCAGCACCTCCAGCTGCAGAGCTTTTAAATATATTAATATATTTACCCATTAATATATAAAACATTTTATAATAACTTAAAGAATTACTATAAAATGCTTCGTACGGGTTTCGATCCCGTGACCTTGGCGTGCCTTCATTCTGATTTTACTCAGAAGTAGTATATACATACTGACAACAAATAGTCATAGACTCTTCATCGTGTGGGGACCCACTATATATAAGCACCACGCTCTAACCAACTGAGCTAACGAAGCTTTGTGTGAATATCATTCACATTATACTATATATTTAAATCTTTAAGTAATTTACGCAATCGTAATAATGTTGTCGTTATCAATTTTTGAAGGAAGTTTAATAAAATGTAATGAGTTTGTTAAGTCGGTCCACATGTCTCCAACAGATAATACAAATGTACTACTTAATTGTTCTTTAATATATCTTTTATTGTGATGATTTGCATAAAATAATAAATCAAAATATATATTATATTTTTTTAGTTCATTTTCCGTGATTTCTCTGTTATATTTATAGTCAGGTCTTGCAGTAATTATTATAACTTTATAACCTAACTCTTTCGATTTCCTTGCTAATTCAATTATATGTGTATTTGGTTTCATATTGTAATATATAAGTGTGTCATCTATATCAAACATAACAGCATCATTCTGCTGTAAATCGTGCTTTTCTAGAATATCAATACCAATATTTTTTGCTTGTTCCATTTTACGTATTAACTATTTAAAAGGTATTGTTTTTAATATGTTAAATAAATAATGAAATATGTTTTACTTGATATTAGTGGGATTATTTATCGTGCATTTTTTGCACTAAATCAAGACAAATTTCATAGATCAGATGGATTTCCAACTAATGCAATTCTTGGAACTATAAACATTTTGAAACAATTAAATAAAAAATTTCCAGATCATATTTTTATTGCTTGTAGAGATTCTAAAAGAAGTGAGCTTATAAGAACTCAAGAAGATAATACATATAAACAAAACAGAAAAAGTGCAGATCCAGTTCTTGCACAACAATTTGAACATATTTATAAAAGCATTGATGCAATGAAAATTACATCGGTAAAATCTGTTGGATATGAAGCGGATGATATAATTGCGACACTTTGTTATGAACTTCACAGAGATAACGAAGTAGTTGTAGTAAGTTCTGACAAAGATATGAATCAATTATTAGTTTACTCTAATGTAAAAATATATAATCCAGCAAAAAAACAATTCTTCGATTCAGATGATTGTTTTGAAAAATTCAAAGTACAACCATATGATTTTACATTTTACCAAGCATTTGTTGGAGATGCATCTGATAATATACAAGGTATTAAAGGTGTTGGACCTAAAACAGCAGTAAAACTTATAAATAACTACAAAACAATTGAAAAGTTTATAGATGATGAACACAGTAAATATTACAAACATATAGCTGATTTCAAAAATAGTCTTGAACTTGTAACATTAAGTACCACAATCAAAATTGAAGATCTCAAATATACAAAACAAAATTTTAAAACTAAAGAATTCAAAGAATTTTGTATATCAATGGAAATAAAATGTTAATTTAATTCCAAAATCCATTAGGTACTTGCGTACGTGTAGACCAATTATGAAGTTTTTTATATGTTATTGACTTATTCATGGGATGACGATAATTTAGTTGAGTAATTCCTTTAATACTATTCCAAAATCCATTACTTGAATTTACATTTATATATAATTTTTGTGGATGATTGTAATTCTTTAAATTGTTTAATAATTTTCTAACCATTACTTTTGAATATCCTTTTTTACGGATATTTTTATTTAAACCAATATGTATATTTGCATATTTAGATTTTTTAGTGGGATAGCTAATACTGAAATGACCATCGCCACATGAAGTTTTTAATTTTATTCGAGAAGAATATTTTGAATGAGTTATTTCATAGTTATTAACCATCTTTAACAATATTAATAAAAAAATGTAAATTTTAATATATAAATCCTGCAAATACTACAAGCAACGAATATTTTTAAAAACTACAAGAAATATGGTAAAAACTGTTAGCTTGGTATAGTAAAAACAAATTTAATATATAAATATAATCATTAAATAGTTTAAAATATTAACTTTTTAATAACAAAATCACTATTTTAAAAAAATGTATTTAGGTGAACAAATGAAAGAAAGTGAAACTATTAAGAATGAGTATAAAGAATTTTGTATAAAAACGAATATTTATAATTATTATACACAATGCGAACTTAATGATGTTATTAAAACTGGTAAATTACCAAGTTCATTTAATAATATGATTATAGATAATTTAAAATTATATTGTAATATTTATGTTCCAAAATATGCTAGCTCATTTACAAATAGTAAAATTCAAAATGGTAATATTCAAATAGGCGTAAACGATAATGGTGAAATAACTGGTGTACCATTTCACGGTGAACTAAATGAAGCACAATTATCAAAATTAGTTGCAAGAGCAAAGGAAAAATATTTATTAAAAACTGAACATGAAGTGAAAACTACAATTAAAATTACAAAATTAAAAATTAATAATCAATTAATTAATGATAATACTGATGAAATTGTAAGAAAAACAAAAAAACATAACCAAATATATAAATTAATACAAGACAACTATTATAATGAAAGACAGAAATGGGTAGAAGAAGTTCTAAAATATTCTGTAAAGTTATCAGATATTGTAAAAAACAAATATACACGATTAAAATTTTATAATTGGTTAAAAAAACAAAAATGTCAAATGTATAATAAAATTATTCAAACTAATTCAAAAACTATTGAAAATATTAATAATAAACGTCAGTTAATATCAAATGAAAAAAGTATAATACATTGGATTGCAATGTATAAAGATGAAACTATGACTAATTTACAAAGCATGAAACCTGAAAACCCTAATATCACAAAGTTGTTTAATAGTTCTGTTTATCTTATGACTTATTTAACACATATGAGGAAAAAATTATTAGAAAATAATAATAATTTAAATTATTACAAAATTGATATTATATTTGATATTAAATTATATCAAGAAATTGTTTACAAAAAAATTAATAAACATTTATTGTATAAATCATTTCGTAAGTTTAATGAATTAGGTCCATATTCAGAAACATTAGTAATATAAACACTTAAAAATATTACTATATAATTATATATAAACACAATGAAATTTCTTTCATTTAATGTGAATGGTATGCGAGCTGTACTCAAACGAAATGATTTAGATTTTGTTTTCCAAGAAGATTCACAATACGACATTTTATGTATACAGGAGACAAAATGTAAAGTTGAACAAATACCTAAAGAACAACTAGAAAAGATAACTAATTTCTATCCATATCAGAGTTGGAATTCTTCTAAATTGCGTCAAGGTTACTCTTCAACAGCAGTTCTTTCAAAAGTTCCTTTTGAACGAGTTTTTGATACAGAAGACTGGGATAATGAAGGTAGAATGATTGCTGTAGAGTACAAAGATTTCTGTTTGGTTAATACATATGTTCCAAATTCAAAACAAGATTTAAGTCGTCTTCAGGAGAGGACACAACATTGGGATGTATTATTTCAAAATTATTGCAAAAGTTTGAAATTAAAGACGGGTAAATCCATTATAGTCTGCGGTGATATGAATGTGGTTCCAGAATCAGTAGATCTCCCAGCTAAACATAGAAATACAATTTTCTCAGGTTACACGCCCGAAGAAAGAGAAGGTTTCAAAAATCTACTCCTGTCAGGGCCATATATAGATGCATTCAGAAAGTTCAATAAAAACGATGGATTTTACAGTTGGTTTTCATATTATGGAAATAGTAGAGAATCAAATAATGGTTTAAGATTAGATATGTTCGTAGTTGATAAACAATTAGAAGATAAAATAATATCGTCAACAATAGAAAAGAACATAAAAGGTTCAGATCATGTTCCTATTACACTTCATATAGACATATAATAAATTTATGTTTATTTGATATATAAAAGCTCATTTAATTTATATGTAATTAACTATTAAAGAATAAGATATTTATTATAATATATGGAAGAACATAAATCTAAACCGATTTTTATTCCTTGGCCAAATCAAGAAAATATTAAAAGAAGACGTTCAATGTCATTTCCAACTCCACCAGATGTTAAATGGACAGAAAAAATAAAATCAATTATTCGGCCTGAAAAATCAAGAGAGTGATATCTTTAAATTATTAAAATTATTATATATAGTATATTAAAATGCATCGCCCAGACGGATACTATGTTAAAAAAGGAACTGGTCACATCGTCAATGTAACAGAAAAAAAGCAGAAAACAAACCCAAAAAAAACAAAAATGTGTTTATCAAGTGGAGCAGTAGTTAAGAAAAGTCAGTGTGTTAAAACAAAAGCTGAAGCCAAGAAAAAGCTTAAAAGATTAATGAAATAAGTTATTGAGTAAAATCAGGCAACCAGGAACGATCAATTAAACAAGTTAATAATCGTCCATTATTTTTTACAGTTTTTATATTAAAATTTCCTTTAAGTCTTTGAGCAAAAACATTTCTATTCATTTTTTCTTTAGACCAACCATTGTAATTATATAATAAATCAATAGTTGATATACTTTCACCTTTATTAACTTTAGTCGCAGAGTTAATAAATGTTTGAACAGAATCTATATCAGCTCTATATGACTTTGTAACTTCCAAAATATCTTTAGATGGAAAATCAAGTGATTCAACACAATAAATATCATACCATTTAATTAGTAAAATAATAAATTCTGGTTTTAATTTTCTCAAGTTTGTTTTTAAATTAATATCAATTAATTTGTGATATTTGTTTTCAGAATCATATTCAGTAGGTTTAACAAATGTGTAGCAGAAATTAATAACACGAATTCGTTGAAGAAGTCCCATATCCACATCTGTAAATTGAGGAAGATGATTTGTTTGAATGACAGGTTTGAAAGTTGGAATAAATGTTTGCATACTATTCGAATAAAGACTTCTACAATGTATAGGATCATTACCACATAATCTTTTGAATTTGCTTGATAAATACGCAGTTCCACCTTCTGGTTCAGTAGTCATAGTCAATCGAACATTTTTTAATGCCATCATTGCAGGAGATGCTTCATCTTGATTTTTCTTAGTAGTAGTAAAAAATGCATCATCTAAAACATGATAATAAGGACCTAAAGTTTCTCTTAACAGGTCATCAACTGTTCCTTTTCCGTTTCGTCCATTCCCAACCCAAAAATGAATAAGTTCTTCTTTATTTCCACCAAAGAGAAAAGATCCAATATGTTTCAGAAAATATGCACCCGTGTCTTTATTTTCAAATAAAGAAAAAATAAAATTTTCAAGATACTGCAATTTATTTGAATCACATTCTTCTGGAGTAATATAATTAAAACCACAAGTCCAAGAAATACAATCATCAATTGTAGCCATTCTAAACTTCCGCTCTAAAAGATCATAAACACCATTATCAAAACCAATTAAATGTGTTTTCGAATCTAGTTTGGCAAGAAGATTTGGTTCCGAATAATACATTTTTAATTCTTTTATAATGCTTGTTTTATACTCGTACTTTTCTGTTAAACTTTTCGCTTTTAATAAAAGCTTGCGATCCGTATCGTTTGAAACCACATTTTTTAAAACATTGTTTTCAAAGTTTTCAAAAAATTTAGAAATGTGACTACTTAGAATAGTATCAGTATCAACTTCAATTTCTGAATATCTCCCGCATTTTAAGCGATTATACCAAGTGCTGTTTGAGTAAATATAATAGTCCGGATATTCATTATGAAATAATTTACAACATGTAGTATGCGTTAAAGTTCCTTTTTCTAAAATACTTTTAACACATTCTTGCTGAACATTTGTTAATAAAGATATAGTATCAGGTACAAAACCATCTGAAATAGAAGCATAATAATACAAAGTTCCAATAGAACTATCGTTTTTACCAAAATTTCGAATAGAGTTCCAAAGCTTATGTGTTCCTCCATAATTAGTACTTTGTTGAGAATATTTATCAAAACATTCAAAAGAAATTCCGCAATTTTTCATACCACATGCAAGTTGAACCCATGAAGTTCTATTTGTCCAATATTTAATATCAATACTCTGTAATAAATTTTCAATGTTATCAGATGTATTAGTAATTTTAATATCATTTCTATATTCAATTTTATCAAATTTGATCTCGGTCATACCTGTGGGAAACTTGCCAATAAAAACAGCATGATCGCATAGTTTAGCTGATGAATTTATGTGTGGCACTAACGGTCGATTTTGTCCAAATTTAGAGCTTTCAAGAAGTCTGAAACATCTATTTTTGGAATAAACTGAACAATCAAAATATCCTTTTAAATCATCTGATAAATATTGATGAAATTGTTCTGAAAATAAAAATCTTTGTTTTTGGTCTATAAAATATATATTATCGCATGATAAATGATATGATTTTTTAGTTTCAGAATGAGATTCTGATATAATAAAATGAGGTGATGTATCACAATGCATTAAACAAAATGATTCAAGTTCGTTCCGTATATTTTGTAAAATTTTATGTGAATCACTCAATGTAACATTATGTAAATCTAGATCAATATATAATTTACTTTTCTGATCAGTACAAATTACTTCATAATAATTTTTTATTTTTTCTTTATTATAAAAAAATTCAAATTTTTTAAGAGATTTAAATGTTGAAAATTTTTTTGAACCTTTATCATTAATATCACACGCAACAATAAATGAACTTATTGAAGATGATTTTATTAGTTCAGAAAGGTTAAAAACCCATTCAATCATAATCTATATTTTATATAAATAAGTTAAACTTTATATTATAATTATTTCATTCATTTTATATAAATTATTATGTATATTAAACAATGGGATGTATGTGGAAGAAAAAAAAATCATCTCAAGTAAAAAGTAGAAATAATGATATAGTTAACAAAAGAATGAATGCTGAATTCGAAGGAATTCAAGCGTCTGCACTGTTTGCAAGTGTTATATAGAATATAAAACAATCGCAAAAATATTATAAAAAACAAGAACAAATAAATGTTTTCCAAAAAAAAATAAATAAATTACAAATAGAAAAAAACAATTTAAATATGTTATTGCATGATAAGCAAATAGTTATTTTAAGTAAAGAACAAATAAATAAAATACAGAACCGTAAACATAGTAATCCTCCTCGTCGTCCTCCTTGCACTCCTCGTCGTCCTCCTCGCATTCCTCGTCGTACTACTCGACGTACTCCTCGTACTCAACTTTGAAAATATTCATTTTTATGTAAGTGTTTTAGAAGAATAGATCAGTATTGTTAAGAAGAATATAAGTCACCAATTATCTTTACACAAATCACCGTTTTCATTAGTAAAAATAAGTTTTCTTGGCTTCCAATTTTTACTAGTTAATACTTTATTCATTATATGTTTGCAATTTGAACATGATTTTGCCATTAATAAATCATTTCCGCTTTTATTTGTTCTAAAAACAATAATATCTATTGGTTTTTTCTTCTCAGACACCTTTAATTTATGAACTGTATTTTCTTCTGCGTGAATAACTTGCGGAATATAATTTTTAAATTGTGTATTTAAGTCTGTGTTGTACATATTTATACCAGAACTATAAATTTTTTGTTTTTTCAAATCACATGCTATACATCCAATATAAGCATGCCCGCAAGAACATGCATTTGTTGTAGTTTTTCTAAATATAGTATTATCATTAAACTCGTAAAACTCGTTGTTTGCATTTATCTGGTAAAAATCGGAAAATAAACGACTTCATATTATTCGTCAAATGCAAAGAGTTATTCATTTGTTTTACAAAATTAATATTATTCATATAATAACATAATAATAATTTTTATTTTTAAGTGTAAACAAGCTTAAATAAATAACTATATAATATATTATATGATTTTGATTGGTATTATAGCAACAATTTGGCTTCCTTGGTATTTCTGTGTATATAACAAAAGCAAGAAAGAACTTAAGCTTTAAAAAATAATTAATAATTATAATTAATGAAAGCAAAATTAAAAAAAATATCATCAACTGAATCATTGAGTGAATATGGATCAAAATCATTATTTCAACTAAATACATTGAATGATATTATTGATTTAGCAAATCAATCTAAAAAATATCCAAACAATACAGATGTTCAAAAATTAGTTTCAATTAAAAGAGAAATTGAACTAATTAATAATATGGTTGGACTACATCAACTAAAAGAACAGCTTCTGTACCAGATACTGTTCTTCACTCAAAAATTACAAGGTAGTGAAATGATGCATACCGTATTAATGGGACCACCTGGTGTTGGTAAAACAACAGTTGCTGAATTAATTGGTAACATATATACAAAATTAGGTTTTTTATCAAAAGGAACATTTAAACAAGTTGGTAGAGAACAACTTATAGGATCATTTCTTGGTGAAACATCAATAAAAACAGAAAAAGTTTTGAAAAATTCAATTGGTGGTGTTTTATTTATTGATGAAGCATATTCTTTAGGAAATAGCGGTGAAAAAGATTCAGATTCTTATTCAAAAGAATGTATTGATACACTTAATAAATTTCTGTCAGAACATACAAAAAACTTTGTTTGTATTATTGCTGGATATCCTGAACAACTTGATTCATGTTTTTTTGATAAAAATCCAGGTTTAGACCGTCGCTTTCCATGGAAATATAATTTAGATCCATATAAATCAGAAGAATTAAACGAAATATATAACTTACAATTAACAAAAACAAAATGGAAATTAAGAAAGCCAGATTGCAAAGATGAAATTAATAATTTAATAAAAAATAACAAAGACATGTTTAAAAATAATGGAGGAGATACTGAAATATTAGTGAGTATGTGTAAAATGTGTCATGCAAAACGTGTATTTGGACAACGGAAAACATGGAAACGAAAATTAATAAAGCAAGATATAAAAGACGGCTTCGAAATGTTCAAAAAGAACAAAAAAATAAAAAAAGATAATAAACCACCATTAATGATGTATATTTAATATTATAATATAGTAAATGACAGAATATGGTTTAATTAATAATACAAATAATATAGGAAAAAATATACCATTTCTTATCTCAATTTTTATTATGGTTTTTGGTTTAGGTTTTTTATCACACTCAAACAACTTATTTAAACCTGATAATTCAAAAGTAGTTTTCATTCTAAATACATCAAAAATGTTATTTATATTTTTCTTAATATACGGAGTAACAAATATTTTTAAATATTCGAAAAATAAAAATTTATTAAATATTTTATTAAGTTTTGTTTTAAGTATATTTTTAGGATATTTTTCATTCGGAAAAAACATATTTCATGATGATATTAAATTCAAACCTATAATAGATATATTTTTAGATTTTTCATTTATATATTCATTAATATGGATTTTTCTACATTTATTAAAGAACCAGTTTGCATCAGCTAATCATACAGGACAGATACCAAAGACATGGAACAAAATTGGAGTAGTTGCGCTAATGTTCTCTTTATATATAGTGCTTATTACAATAGCAATAGGCAATGTATATCATGAAGAAGCTACAACAATTAAAAAAACAATGGTAACAGTTGGAGCAACTTCGTTATTGGGGTCAAGTTTCGTAATTTTAAATTATTTAATGAAAAAATAAACCACCTAAAGAATAATATATATATATATTAAAATACACAGTACATGTTCAAATATGAATACATACTACAGCCTCTACAACTATCAATCAAAAGCAATTGACTGGATGCATGATCGAGAACATTCAACTAATTTCAAAGGAGGAATCCTTGCTGATGAAGTTGGTCTCGGTAAAACTATCATGATGACGGGAACTTTAATTAAGAATCCCAAACAAAACACCTTGATAATTTTGCCTAAAAGTCTTGTTTTACAATGGAAATCAGAACTTCAAAAATACACTAATATTCTTGATATTCATCTTCCAAAAAATGATATTCTTGATATGAACAAAGATCCATCAATTTCCCGTGTACATATTGTTTCTCATTCTCGTTTTAACAAGCGAGGAATAGATGATCCTGCTAAGCTATCTTATTGCTTAGTTGAATGGGATCGCGTTGTGATAGATGAAGCTCACATTATTAAAAACAAAAAGAGCAAAATTCACAAAGCAGTTTGTAATTTAAAAAGCTCAATAAGATGGGCTCTTACAGCAACTCCTGTTATGAATAAAATGACGGACTTTGTTTATACAATGAAATGGGTATCTCAAGATGAGATTGGACAGTTAGATTGTCAGACAGAACGAGACAAAATTGTTGAAAACTATATCCTCCGAAGAACAAAAGAAGATGTAAAAATAGAAAATGAACAATTTGAGCTTCCACCATTAAATATAGAAACAAACAGTCTTAGATTTTTAACAAAAGAAGAAAAAACGTTGTATGAAGACAAGTATAAAGAAATGCAAGAAAAAATCCAAGAGCTGAAGAAAACACTTGGGAACCAATCTGTTATTTACGGACTTGAACTACTTTTGAGAGCACGGCAGATTTGCTGCCATCCACAGTGCTATATTGACGGAATGAACAAAAAACAAAAAATCAGTAACAAAAATTTAAATGGACTCAAAAACACTTTAGGCATTAAGGAAAAACCGAAAATGGAAAATTGGGTTAATAAATCAACAAAAGTTGAATTTGTGAAGAGTAAAATTAATGAACAACCACTTGAAGATAAAACTCTAATTTTCTGTCATTTTATTAAGGAGATGGATATTTATCAAAATGATCTTATTCTTGCCGGTCATTCTGTTCGTAGAATTGATGGACGAATCGATATGGAGACTCGTGATCAAATTGTTCAATCTTTCAGAGATACGCCTGTTACAAATCAAAAGCAAATAATGCTTGTACAAATTGATATGGGAGGTCAAGGTTTTAACTTTCAATGTGCAAACCGGATGTTTATTACAAGTCCAACTTGGAATCCTGCGCAACAACATCAAGTAATTGGTCGTTCTCATAGAACTGGTCAAACAAAGCCCGTATTCGTAAATATTCTAACAATTGCAAATGAAGATCAATCAAAGAAATATGTTGAAACAAATATTTTGGAAATTCAAAAAACAAAGCGCAAACTAATGGCGGAAGTTCTTAAAGATCCCAGATTGCAAGATGAAGAATCAAGTTCTCTAGTTGGATCAGGAAAATTAACATTTCAAGATATACAGAAAGTGTTCGGAATTTAATATTAGTCTGCAAAATATAGATTTGAAAAAAATTAGATTTGAAAACAAAAATAATCATCAACCGAAACATTTTTTCCGATACAGGGAAACAGTGTTATAGATTGTTGAAAAACTCAAAAACTAAATGACAGTACGCGCGTCAGAACAAGTTGTGGACACGATTTCTGCAAAAGCTGTTTAATCTCATGGAGACACAATAAAAACACATGCCCTTGTTGTAGAACAATTATTACGAAAGTAAAAAAATATTCTTGTACATTGATAAATAACGTTTAAATATAAACTGTAAAAACCAAAACCGGCATTCACCAAAGTGTGGGTGCATTTTTTGCGTTTACACTCCAGTGCTACCAAATCCACCAACACCACGTTGAGTATCGGTCAGAGCACTATATTCAACTTCTTCTGGAATGCACGTGTAAATCTTTTCAAAAATAAGCTGAGCAATACGATCACCTTCATTTACATTAAAATCATCGTTTGAATGATTAAACAGAATGACTCCAATTTCCGCACGATAGTCACAGTCAATAACACCAGCACCAACATTAATTCCATGTTTAAATGTTAGACCAGAACGAGGTGCAACACGTGCATAACAGTCGTCAGGAATTTGAATAGCGATACCAGTTTTAACAAGTCCTCTTTCACCTGCAATAATTTTTGTTTCCTTTAACGCATGAAGGTCAAAACCGGCGGCACCCGGACTACCTTTTGAAGGAATAATCGCATTATCGTACATTTTAGAAAACTTAAACATATTTATTAACAAAATTACAAATATATTTTTTAAGTATATTTGTTATAATTTTACAATAGGAATAGTAAGTATTTGATGAAATGTATCATCTGTATTATAAACTATTAATCCGCATTTAATTGAAATAGCTAATGTTTTACAATTTTTTAAGCCAATATTATAAGAATTTTTTTTCCCTACAATAGACGTCGAGTCAAATTTATTCATTACTTCGATCGATAAAAAATCATCATTAGAATCCATGAACAATAAAACGTTTACGCATTTATCACATGTATATTGTACAGAGTTTGACAAAAAATTATATAAAATTAACATAATATTATTTTCAATATTTTTACAAACAGTTTGATTAAAAAAATGTGTAGAAATATTGCAAATATTAATTTGTTTGTCATGAAAAAATAACTCAGGTTTTATCATATATTCTAAATTAGTAAAATATTTTTTATTGTAACATTATTATTACTTATATATGTATTTTGTATTTCAACTTGCAAATAATTGTGTAGCATAGTATTCAATAATTGCGCAGAATATTGAAATGACTTCTTGAAATACACACTATTATTATTTTTATTCAAAGTTGCGGATTCTACATCATCTTCAATAGAATACATAAAATATTGAATATTACACAGAATAATGTTTGATATATTTTTCAATTCATGTATATATTTCAATTGATTATCTATATTATGTTGTAATATAAATTTATATTTTTTATTGATATAATAACATATAGTAGCAGTGACACAAATATTAACAACAATAATTATATACAGCATATAATAATAAATCATTCATATCTTTACATTATTTTTATTTTTATTATTATTTTTTAAAACAAAAAATAATAAGAATTAAAATATAAAAAACAATGCCTATTTGTTTTAAATGTGGAAAAGACTTAGCTACAGATCAAAGCTTACAATATCATTTACAAAAACGAGTTAAATGTAATACATTAAATTGTTTAACATGTAAAAAACAATTTCCGAATAAATTATTATTAGAAAATCATAAATATGAATGTACACCGGAAACAAAATCTAATTTAAAACATTTAATTTTTGATCAAATTCAATCAAAACATATTTATCTTATTGAATTATGCAATAATTATAATGTTACATATATTTCTGAAAATTACGAAAAAAAACTAAACTACCAAATTAAAGATGTAATAAATAAAAATATAAATAATGTTATAAATTTAGAATCAGTTTTGAGACAGAAATTAAATCATACTGAAATAGAGCATAATGAAACACATTTTAATATTGCCATAAAATATAATAATGATAATATTTTAATAATTGAAACAATATCATAAATGTTTCTGACATAATTGATAAAATTCATCTATATCCAAAGGTTTGTATAAAATAGAATTTACACCCAGATGAGAACAATCAAAACAATCATGTATATTACCAAAACAATCACCAGTAAATCCAAATATTACATTTGTGTATTTCATTTCATGCCTTAACTTATGAACTGTTTGTATTCCTGACATTTCATTCATATTGTTATCCATCAAAATAATATCAAACTTTTTATTTGAACACATTTCAATACATTCTTTTCCTGATTTTACAATATTAACTATAAATCCTTTCGTTTCTAATATCATTTTAGTTGATCTAATTCCTGGAAAGTCATCAACAATTAATACAGTTTTGTTTTTCATACATGAATTATAAATATTAATTGGTAAACTAAATTCTATATTAATTTGATTTATAATATTATTAATAAATTTAATACTTCCATCCATTTTTGTAATAATATTTTTACAAATGAATAATCCTAAACCAGTACCATCATTTTTACTCATATTAACTCTATAAAATGGATCAAAAATGTATTTAATATTAGAATTATCTAAAGTGCCATCATGCGTAATGTTACATGTTAATTTTCCGAGTATTATGTTAATATTCAATTTAATTATATTTCCTTTTGAATATTTTATAGAATTTTGTAATAAATTAATTAAAATTTGACAAACTCTAGTTTTATCTACAGTAATTATTGTATCACAAATATCATTACAATTATAAATTATAGTTTTTTCTTCAAAATATAAATACGGATCAATCATTGATTTAGTTTCATTAATAATTTGTTGAATTGAACAATGTTCATTTGTATTAATTTTAAACGTATTCGCTTGTATTTTTTCAAAATCTAAAAAATCATTAAGTAAATTTTTTATATGTATAACAGCAGATTTTTGATTTTCGTTCATATCTTTGAATTTAGTGTTGTATATTTCTTGATATTTAAAATGGACGTCTGGTAAATAATATGTTTCAAGTTCTTGGAGTTGAATAGTTAGATAATCATTACCTTGACACAAACTATTAATTGGATTTCGTAGTTCATGAACAAAGCTTCTAAATAATTCATTTTTATTAATTTCATATTTTTTAAATATAATTGTAAAAATTTCACTATTATACTTTTTTACAGTCACTTCAACTTGAATTCTATTTTCATTTTTAGTAATAAAGTAACAATCATATTTTCCTTCATTTAAATTGAAATTAATATTATCAAATAATATTAATACATTTTTACCAAGAATAGAATCGGCATTATATCCTGACATTTTTTCCATTGCATTGTTGATATACCTAATTGCACCATCATCAGTACATTCAAATAAAAAATCATGAATCTGATCTGCGCACATACCTCTTATTGATATTTCCTCTAATTCTTTTTGTTTTGTAATCACTTTTTCAATACAAACTGAATTTACATCATTTACAAAAACAGGTTCAGTTGCTTGAATCCAAATAAGTGAACCGTTTTTATGAACTTTTCTATATCTAATATCATCTGATGTCAAACCTTCGTTATTATAAGATTCATGTCTTTTTAATATATATGGGATGTCATTTTCATATATATTAGAATATGGAGACATTTGTAGACATTCATCATAAGTATAACCATAAATTTCTTCACAATTTGAAGAAATGTAAGTTAATTTTCCAATTTTATTAAATTCAAGAATAACAGAAGAACTTGATTTAATAAAGTCATAATGTTTATGACGAATTTGATCATCAGTAAGTGTATTCTCGCACTGAGATTTATGAATTGCTAATAGAGATTCATTTGAAAAGATTGCTTTACATTTTAAACAGGCAAGTGTGCTACATTTCACTTTCTTGTTTAAATGATACTTCAAAGATTGTTCAGATGCTAAGTCTACTCCACATCTATAACATGTGTGGCTCATTATTCAACAGTTGTATATACATATTTTAGTTTTTTAATTCTTTAATATTATTTCATATTTAATATTTTACGAACACGGAAGTCTAACTGTTGCTGCATTTTATTTGTGCTTATATTGGTACGGGCTTTCATAGTTGGTATGCTAGCACCAATTTGCATCATAGGTGTTCCAGTACTAAACGTATTTGCATGTGTATTCATAGGAACACTAAAAAAACAGCAATTTTTGCTATAATTTATTCCACCTTTGGAAGTAAAATCCCAATTTGCTTTTAAAGGATCGAAAATAAGTTTTCCATCGCCATCTCTATCAATAACAGCAGAAGAACCAGGTTTATGTGACCATGTTTTAGAATTCTTATACAAAAACCGAAGACGATCTCGTGGTTTAGTTAATTGTTTTGGAATAAATTTAAATATTTCAGGAATATACACACGTGAATAATTAACAAGTTCTTTGATGAAACGGTCGTCACTTAAATGTTGTAATTTATGCCTCATTATTGCGGAATACACTTTAAGAAGACGATTATCTTGGCGAGCAAAATGATAATCTCTATCAGGACTTACAACAAGTATACCTTTATAATGATGAGGAGGTGGTATATATTTAGAACCTTTTTTAATACTTAATACTTTTAGATGATCAGGATTATCTTTTTTTACACCTTTAATCGTTTCAGCACAATTTAATTTTCCAATGCCGTTATAATTTTTATTACCAGATTTAATTTTATAAAACCAGCCAGGTTGTGGTTTATGATATTTACGAGGACCTGGAAACAAATCATTCAACATATATGAGTAGCAATTATGACTAGACATCACATTATTACCACTCTCATTCCACTTACGAGGAGCATAAGGTGGCTCACCTGATGGCCATCTCGAACATTTTGAACAACTACCGTTCATTATAAAATAATAAATAAATTAAATAATTTAAGAATGATTGAATCTATTTTGATTATTATAGTTACATGTTCAATAATAACATATATTTGCCTGATATATAAGTGTTTAAAGAATAATTTTATTCAACTAACTCAAGATGATCTTTGTGAAGTATTAATTGTAACTGAATGAAACAAACTTTTTTAATTAAAACTTACAATTATTGCATTATAATAATCTTTCCTGTAAGCAACCTTTATTGATTTAATCTCAACAATTTCTATATTTAACTCTGAACATTTATTTTGTAACTTTTCAAATGTTCCAAAAGTACGAGACCTTCTACTGATGAAACATCCTTTTTTTATATTTTGACCACGTAATTTCTGTAATAAAGCAATTGAATCAATTTCAGAGAATCCATCCCAAAAAGTAAAAATATGACTATTGAGACCTTGTACCGATATACTGTTTATTGAATTCTTCATAGTTTTTATATTAACGTTATATTTCAATAACGGTTTTGTACGAGACCATTCATGTGATAATATTCCAGTACCTATTACACTTTCTGTTATACGTTTCCATAAAGTGTTAAATATATCCTGAAGACCAGAATTTGATTTTTGAAACTCAACACCACTAGCACGTTTATATCCATAAAGCAAAGCCATTATTAGCATGTAACCATCAGCAGCACCTATATCAATAAAACATGAGTTTTTTTCATACATAACATTGAAAATGTTAAAAATCGATTGAACAGAAACACTGCCAGATACACCTGATATTTTTCCTGAAACACCTAATCCAAGAAATGGTTTTCGAATTGTATTAAACTTGTTTAATAATTTATAGTTACACATTGTGCCTTTTGAAACAAAAACACCATACATTTTAGCATGTTGCCAACACAATAATTTACAGTTTATTTTATATGAAGCACTCCGCCCACATTGCACTCTTTTCTTAGTAATGTGATTACATTTATTCATTAATTTAATTGTATAAAAAATGAATAATTAATTTTAATAATAATTTAAGTATTTTTTCGCATCAGTTTTGGCATTGGAAATATTACAATTATTAATAATTATCCTAGATTCTGAGTGTCTAACTATATTGTAAGAAAAAAAATCTAATAAATAAAATCTTAACTATTTATTATTATTAATACACGCGTATTTCTTATGATACATAAATGCCTAAAGAAATACGCCCAATTCCGCATCAGAGAACACAGCTTGAATTACGACCAGCAGAAAACAATACAATGAAACGATCTAAACCAGAATTTGGATATCATAAGAATTGGATCCATCCTTGGTCTCTTTTTCAGAAAGGTTGTGCATTACAATATAGATTTCTTGCTGATGAACATCAATTACAAAAAAACTTAATTATTCACAAAAATAAATCAAAAAAAGTTATGAAGAACATTGTAAAGGAAAAATTTGTGTTAAAACATGTTCAGAATCGTAACAAAGCCGGTCCTAGAAAGAGGGGTCTCCTAAGCAGGTCTCCTAGCAATAGTAACAAAGCCGGTCCTCATAGCAAGAGGGGTCTCCTAAGCCGGTCTCCTAGCAATAGTAACAAAGCCGGTCCTAGCCATAGTAACAAATCCGGTACTAGCAATAGTAATACAACCAGTTCTAGTAATCAACCAGATTACAATTCAAATAACAATTCAAAAACAGTTTCAATAGTAACAAAATCTTATAATAATTCATTACCACCTCCTACCAAAAATGGTCTAAATTTAAGTGCACATGCAAAAAAAGAAAGAATTAATACTTTAACTAAAAAATTAATAAAAAATGGATTTAACAAAAATATAGCTAGAGCAGTAGCAAGAAAAATGATAAAATCAGGACGACCAAGTGAACATTATGTAAAAAAAACTGGTAAAACAAAAAGTCAGTAAATCTATTTAAAACTTATTTTACTTACTTATCATATATCACAATGACTGACGTTTTCTATTACTCCAATAAAAGCAAACCATGCACTGTTCTTCTTCAAGATCTAGAAACAATTCCTCATATCCGTTCTAAATTTCAGTTTGTATCTATTGATACTCAGGCTCCTCAGCATCAGATCCAATGCGTTCCAGCTGTAGTTGTTGAAGGTAATATTTTTCAAGGCAAACAGGTGTTTGATTGGCTTGCTAAAGAGAAGCATAATAATACTCTACCAGCTTTCGAAGTTGGCTTTGGTACTAATAACTTTACATCGATCCATGACGATAAGTCTGCTGCAGAGAATAATCACAACTTTACATATATTGAAGGCGATGATGCACCCCCGCACGGTGCTAATGGAGCACAACCCGGTCAAAATCCTCAGAAAGATGCCCAATCAGGAGGAAAACCACAAAAAATCAAAGACAACGCACTGGATGATCTAATCAACGCACGCAAACTTGACATCCCAGTACCTCGCACCCGCGCTTAATTACTTTGCATTCGTTGTCTTTTTCCAGTTACTTCTTTCACTGGACGAGCATTTCTTATCATTTTTACCATAGTATACAAATGTTTTTTTTGATTATTTGTTAATAATTTTATATTTTCTTTATTTCGAAAGTACGTTTTTATATTGTTTAATAATTTTTGGGCACTATTCTCATTAATACCTCTTGTTATTGCGCCTTTTCTTCGCTGAATACTATTATTACGCAATACACTTTCTTTCATTATTGGATAAAAACAACCATTTGAATTAAATAATGTATTTATTTTGTACACGTAAACCGCACGCCATGCCATGATTTGATCCTGTGTTGCAATACATAATTTTAATTCAGGCCTTTGCTTCTCTATCTCCTTTATACATAAAATTTGCCCCAAATCACCTAATACTTTAATATCAGAAATCATATTGAATTGATCTCGTATAAATTCAATCTCTTCGCTTTGAGTTGTAAATTTATATTCATTTAAGTATAATGTAATATACTTTACAAACAGCATTTTCAGCTCCCCAATTTCTGGTCCATTATTTCGTCGCAAAGCGAATAATGTTTGACTTTTAATATTATATCTCACACTTTTGTTACTATTAATAAATATATCTTCTTGGTCTGATAATTTTGAATTATTTGTAATTGACTTATTGCTCATTTTCTTTTCAAATAAATTACATTTTGGTCCTGTTAAAATAACACGTTTACACATCATTTTGTCCATATAAGGTTGTAAGTTTTTTGTTGTATTTCTATTCACATAATTTTTTCTGTATAAAACATAAAATGATTCTGTAATTTGTATACTTTTTTTATTATTTGACTTTTCTATGAACATATAAAAGTTATATTGAGATTTAAGTCTACTACCGAGTGTGTATGTATATTGTTTATGGCATTCGTATTTGTTTAAATTTAAATCAACTTTACCATATATTTCTTTACCTAATATTATTTTTAGTTCTTCAATTTCTGTAATCTGATTCGTTTTGTGCAAAAATTGTGAATGATCTATGAAACTGTTGTTGGTTTTAGCAGAATCAAATATTGTACCTGGTGTTATAAATGAATGTTGTTGTAGATTTTTGGTTTTACTCATAACATATATGTTCATTTTTTTAGCAATCTTCTCTTTCTGATTCGACATAAATAATGATTGTTTTGTTGCATCTGTCGTTATTAGAAAGTTTGAGTTTAGTTTTGTTAATGTGTGATACACCTTATTATACGTAAGTGTGCTATTCTTTGAGCTTGGTGCTTTGCACAAATGGGATGAATTTAAATATTCCATTCCATCTGGCAGCTTACCACCATTTTCTGTTAATTGTATCGCCAGCCCTCTCTGTCTGATATTTGATGATTTTGATAACATATTATTATATGTTGAAAAATCCCTAATCTTTATTGAATCTTTTATTTTATAAGTATTTGCTAATTTTGTGAATGTTTTATTTCCAGATTTTGACGTGAAAAAATTATGTAATCTATTTAAATTTGATATATTATCATTTATTTCCATATTTGTTGATTTCATCTTATTATTATTATTATTATTATTTAAAGATTCTATTACTTGATTATTTAAACGAATAATGGAATCTAATGAACAAGAGAACAAAACGGATAAGCTCTTTGAATTCCAAACTGTCCAAAGCCATTCCCTCAAAACATTATTTGAAGTTTTAAAAGATGTTCTTACCGATGTTAATATTATTTTTGATGAAACAGGGATTAAAATTATGGCAATGGATGGTAATCATGTGGCTCTTATACACCTTAAACTAGATGCGGAAAACTTTGAGTATTTCTACTGCAAAGATAAAACAATGATCGGTGTTTGCATGATGAGCTTTTATAAACTAATGAAGACTGTTTCAAATTCAGATACAGTTACTATGTTTATGGAACAAGATAATACAGATCAGCTTCATATTTCAATTCGTAATGCCGAAAAGAATTCAATGACAAACTTTAGTCTCAAACTCCTTGATATTGATGAAGAAGAGCTTTCCATTCCAGATGTTGATATTGATTGCATTGTAACTATGAATTCAAATGAATTCCAAAAGCTTTGTCGTGATATGACTAATATAAAAGACACAATCAAAATTACCAGCGAAGGTGATAAAATTACTTTTAGTTGCGAGGGCGATTTCGCTAAATGGGAAACAATTATTGGTGAAACATCACATGGTCTATCATTTAGTAAACAGGCAGATCAATATATATCTGCAGAATATTCTTTGAAGTATATAAATCTTTTCACTAAATCTACAAATCTTTGTAATACTATTCAGCTGTATATGAAGCGCGATTATCCTCTTATACTTGAATATTCGGTAGGCAACCTTGGGACGATAAAATTTTGTTTAGCTGCAAAAGCCGAAGACTAATACGGGGTTTCGGCCCCGTACGACGAAACACCGAATGTGAGTGATTAATTCTTAATTTTGTTTATTATAAATGCATATAGTTCAATAATCATTGTAAATTGAAATACCATTACTACATTTTTTGCCCTTTTAGATTTAGGACTAATATCACCGTATCCAACTGTACTTAAAGTTGTTAATAAAAAATACAGTATATCATGATCTGATAATGGTTCGTCTCCAAAGTCTCCAGGTTTATTGGCAACGTTTTTCAAAATTGTATAAAATATAATAATATTAAATAAAACTACTTTTAATGCGATGGTTAACTCATTCATTATTATTAATATATATAAATAAATTAAGTATTTAAAGATTACATTCGTTATTAATATATAATCAATAATCAATATGGGTAACTATCAAATCAATACCGAACAAAACGTTCCAGTAGAATGCTTTACTTCATCAAAAAAGTTTTACGATTCTCCACATACCACCAATAATAATGTAGTTCCGCGCAATTATAATGTTAATAACACAATGCGACATGCAGATCGGTACTCTCGAAATGGCAGCAGCCGGTGCAATGGCATCCGAAGCTCATAATTTATTTCCTTTGTATTTTATAAATGCAAAGATACTTAATAATAAAATACGGACCACCTGCAAGCGGTAAAGGTTCTGCATTAAGACAACTCAATTCTATTTTGACTAATGAAAAATTTAAATCTTCCAATACCAATACCAATAACATATCAATAAATAATAAAATAGAAAAAAATAAGAACTATAAAACAACAACAATGAAAATATTTAATAAAACAATAAAAAAAGAAAATAATAATTATAATGCTATATCACAAAAACTTAATACATTACCAACAAATGTTACTAAATCTTTATATAATGCTTATAATGTAGCGAGAAAAAAAACAGAAAATATAGATAAACAAATAGAAACAGCATTTAAAGGGAAAAAAAAAATAATCTCATATGAATCATCATTTACATCTCCATTAAATCAAACAATACATTGGCTAGAATATTTATATAAAAAACATAATTCAAAAAATTTTAACAAAGTATTTAAAATTATTGTGATATATCCAATGGTTTCTTTAGAGGAAAATTGGATGAGATACAAAAAGAGGGCAATTTATCAAACAACAACAAAAAACAACAAATTTTTTAGATTTTTTTCTAATTTTGAAAATTTTAAAAGCAGTTATATTAAAATGATTACAAATTTAATTGAAATAATTACAAACCAAAAAAAGAATAATGTTAGCAATACATTTCAAACTAAATATATAAAAGAGAATTTTATATATAATAAGACACAACCTACATTTGATTTTAGATTTATTATGGTAGACAATAATGAAAAAAATACAAAAAAAATAAATAATACAAATTATATAAAAGTGTTAACGACATGTTTAAATAATGCTACAACTTACAAGTTGAATGAAAATATAAAAGTTTAAATTATAATGTTAATAACACAATGCGACATGCAGATCGGTACTCTCGAAATGGCAGCAGCCGGTGCAATGGCATCCGAAGCTCATAAATTATTTTCTTTGTATATTATAAATGCCAAGAAAAACTAGCGCACCTTGCAAACAAGCCTTCAAATCTGGAACTATTAGAACTGGTAAATCAGGTGGATTATACGTTATGAAACGTTCATCCGTCACAAATAAAATGTACAAACTTTATTGCACTGATGCTTTCAAAAAGTCAGGCAGTAAAAAAATGAAACCCCGCTCTCTGTTTTAAACTTTCGTCTTTTTCAAATTATTTCGTGTTAAATGTATGTTTTTACACGATTGTTTATAAGTCCGCTTTAAGCGGTTACTTAAATAAATTATACAATAGCCTCAAAGAGGAATCGTAAAAAAATATTGCTTTGGTTTTTGTACACATATTATCTTTTTTGTTTTCTTCTCGATAACTACTTCTATCCGCTTTCCTTTCATTATAATAACTTAAAAAATAAATTGTTTCCATATTAAAACAATATGGGTTACAAACAAGATCAATACAATATACATTCTGCAGCAAAACACAAATGGGATAATACAGCAAATAAAGCAGAATCTCGTGGTGATTATGATTCAGAATATAAATATCGCGGGAAAGCTTTAGATGCACGCAGTCATGCTGATAGTCTCTACCGATCAATGAATCCTGAATCAAGCTACGACAAAGGTCACATGAAAGCTAAGCAAGTGTTCAGGGATAACATGAAAGAAGCTGATAAAAAACGCAATGGAACTACCAGCTTTTATTAAACATTTATATCTCCCCTGCGATGTCATAAAATTTATATGGTATGATAATTATATACACAATTCCTAATAAAAATTATACTTTTTCTTTAGCCAATCAATTTTTTTTCTTTTATAAGTTTATTTAATATTGTTCTGGGTGCTCTTGTACTACCAAGAGAACCATAGAATCGTCCTAACACTTTTATTTGTTCGATTATATTATTTTTTAGTTGAGCCTGTACTTCTGCGCCCATATTTTTATATGCATTAAAACTATATTTTTTTAAAAAATTATGTAATTTCATTGGTTTTTGGATGTTTTTACTACCTGAGGATGATCCAGATAGTTTATCGACAACAACATATTTATTATCGCCATCTATATATAGATCATCTATACGTAACACCACCTTTGCATTTCTTAATGAAACCGTTCTTGAATTTACAGTTGTATTATATGTTTGCAAATACTCACCTTTTTTTAAAACTGACTTATATTTATGTTTGTTTTTATTGTACTCCTTATCGTCTTGTATATTTATTTTTTTTGTTTTTAACTTCATTGTTCGTACTTCATTTCTTAATCTGTTATCCATACCCTCCATTACCTGTACTGCGCTCATTGCTGAATTATAGTTAAGCTTTTTTAATATTTTACTCATTAAGTGCAGATCTAAATTTCCGATCTTTGCAGTATTAACATTTGTTTTACAGGTCATTACTATTATTATATAATTTAATTATATTTAATAAATATAATTAATTATTCTATCAAATTCTGTGTTGATGTTATAGCATCACTATTTGAATGTAAAACGGCCTTCACCGTATTTCTACATTTTCCTAACGCTCGTGTATTTGTTCCTTCCTTAATATCAGTATCCAACTTCCCATAATTTACATCTATATCATCTAATACATCCGCAAAGGAGTCCTTCACACCTTCGTTGTACTCATACTCATCACATCCCTTCTCTTGGATTAGCTTATGTACATTCTGTATAATTCCATCTTGCACATCAGTTGCTTGCTGGTCTTGGAATCCATTCTCTGTATATACTCTCGCAAATCCATTATTTAAGCTCTTAAATAGTACGTTCTGATTCTCTGGATGTGCGGGGTTTGCATGGATTAACTTTGTAAACCGATTGATTATACTGGATACGTCAGCTTGTTCAATCGCTTTACATTTCTGGAGCTCTTTAATAAGAAGCTTAGTTGTGATATAATCTAAGTTCTCACTTCCGAATGGATTCATTGGAGGCATATGAATATGAATGTCATTATTTGTATTATTGACATCGCCCGTATTATTATTATGTTGAACTATTTGAGCTGAAGCTTCCCGACGGTTTTTTAAAACTCTTTCCCTAAGTTCAGATTCGTATTCATCACGATCTCTACACCCTTTTGTTGTATGTCGCGATAAAGCTGATTGAGTTGTAAAGTTTATCATACAATATTTACATTTCATTTGTTCTTCTGGAACTGGTTGTAATTTTAATTCTCTTTCATAAATTGATATATTATCAATCCTAGCTTTACATCGTCCAGCATTTCTGTGTTTAATTAATCCTGAATGAAAAGCAAATGTTTTGAAACAAAAAATACAATGAAACTTATTATCATTAATTTCAGCAGCAAGTTCATCTACTTTATTATTAGTCTCTTTAAGATTTGTTTTTGTTTCATCTAATTCTAAATCAATCTCCTTAATTCTATTTTCTAATTCACTTTTTTTGACAACAGGTTCTTTACATTTCATTTTTCTGTTATAATGTCTTTGTAGCTGCCAGTTTTTGCCAAATAGTTTACAACATGTACCACATTGATGTGTCATTCTTAATGTAACAAATATTTTTATTTTGTTACATTTGTTGCATATTTAATATGAAAAGTGAAGATTGGATAATTAAAGGACAATTTTGGATTAACAAATTTGTTGAATTATATGTTATTAAAATCAGTTTTGAATGAAATTTACATTCAATTGCTAATTCAAGAATAAAAATGAATGTTTTATAAAAAAATGAATATTTATTTTGTTGTTATTCTATTTGCAACAAAATAAATTCAGGTATATTTCGGATAATTTTATATATAATAAATGATTCGGGTATATTTCGGATAATTGTGTGTTATTTTTTTAATTTCAATAAATGATTCGGGTATATTTCGGATAATTTTGTGTTATTTTTCTAATTTCAATAAATGATTCGGGTATATTTCGGATAATTCTGTGTTATTTTTCTAATTTCAACAAAATATCATGAGTATATTCCGGATAATGGAGGGTTTATTTCGGATAATGGAGGGTTTATTTCGGACAATTTTTTGTTGTTTCCCTTATTATATATATATTTCTTCTATGATTTGTGATGTAAAAAAGAAAAAAAAAGAGTATTAAGTATATAATATAGTAAAAAGAAGGATAAGCAAGTAAGTACAGTTATAAAACGAAGAATAAAAAACAACAAAAAAAAGAATATAGAGGGCAATAGAAATAATCTCCGAGAAATATTCTTTTCTGAGAAACCGAAAGATGAAGCAAAAAAGGCACCAAACAATTTCAATGAATATAATGTTTGATGTCATTCATAAAGGTGCTTTTCGAATTGTTGACGTAAAAAATATTGTATTATATAAATGCCAAATGCATCATATAACAAATTACCATATAATGTAAGACAGTTAATATATAAAAGGCTACCACCAGCGAATCAAGCCAGAACAAAACAAGTTAGTAAAACTTTTTTTCCATCAACACATTGTAAAAGCCCATCTCAGCTAGAACTTGCTAAACATCGCCTACCAACACATTTAAAAAGATTTAAAGGTGCTGTAGAAAGAATCAAAGGAGGTGATACATCAGCAAATACATTTGCAGCCGCTGTCCCAAATACATATAAAAAAATGTTATTTCCAGGTTACGCAGGTCATGCAAATGCGCGTTCGTTCTTTTCTACTTATAACATATCACAGAGATATAATAGATATACCGTTTTAATGAATCAAGGTAGAGAGTTGGAACAAAAGAAACAAAATTTACCAAAACAAATTAAAAATCTTTTAAATATATTAAGTCAGTAATTTATTTGCAAATCTTAGCTTTACGAAGTGCTTGTTTAAGTTGTTTGCGATACACATACATAAGAACAACTAAAGCTAAAAGAATAAACAAATGTTTTTGTTCCCGATCAGAAAGCTTACGAACGTTAGTAAATTCTTCAGATGATCCGTCTGTTTCTTCTGTAACCGCCGCGCAAGTATCACCTGCATCATTTAAAGAAAATGAGTCATTACAACTTAAAGAGCAAGCTCCATCTGTCCATGAATGAGTACCATTCTCAGTTACTTTTGCACCACAAGCACCCATAGCAACTAAAGTAGCTTGGTCAAATACAGAAGAAGGTGCATCAACACAGTCAGTTCCATCGTAGTACATTCCGTCATCACAAGTAGGAACTTTTGCACTACATGTATTATTACTCATATCAAACATTTGCGTAGCAGTACAATTAGCCATACCTAAGCGAGCTTCATCAGTAGGAACAAAAAACTTACATTTAGAAGCAGTAGAATCCCACTGAACAGGCTTTGCATCAGTCTCAGCTGTGCGTAATGCGTTGCATTCATCTTCAGTTTTTGGTAAAGAAAATCCACCAATCCATTCCACGAATCCCATTATTATTATATATATTAAAAAAACACAACACACTCAGTCAATGGAAAAAGTGCTTAAAATGAAATATATTTATTTGTAAATCTTAGCTTTATGAAGTGCTTGTTTAAGTTGTTTGCGATACACATACATAAGAACAACTAATACTAAAAGAATAAACAAATGTTTTTGTTCCCGAACAGGAAGTTTATGTACGTTAGTAAACCCTTCTATGTCATCATCTATTGAATCATCCGATGATTCAACAGGAATATCAACACGTTTTGCACTACACGTATTATTACTCATATCAAACATTTGCTCAGCAGAGCACTTAGCCATACCTAATAGAGCCTCATCAGTAGGAACAAAGAACTTACATTTAGAAGCAGTAGAATCCCACTGAACAGGCTTTGGATCAGTATCATCTGTAAGTAATGCATTACATTCTTCTTCAGTTTTTGGTAAAGAAAATGATTTTATCCATTCAAATAATCCCATTATTAATATACTTATTAAAAAAACACCACACACCGAGTCAAAGTAAAAAGGAGCTTAAAATGAAAAAATCTTTATAATATATCAGTAAAAATGAACGTAATAAAAAGAGACAATACTATTCAGGGAGTTGACTTCAATAAAATCACTGAACGAATCCAGAATATAATAAATGAACAAAAACTAAGCATTGATCCTATTATAATTGCACAGAAAGTATGTACGAGTTTGAGTGACAATATCAAAACAACAGAACTAGATAAGTTATCTGCAGAGCTTGCTGTTTCTATGTCTACAATTCATCCCGATTACAATATCCTAGCATCGCATATTAGTATATCAGACATTCATAAGAATCTGAATGGAAAAACATTTACTGATGTTATTAATTCACTTCCTAATATTGACCCAAACTTAATTGAATTCTGTCAAATTCATAAAACAAAAATCCAAAAAACAATTGATTATAATAAAGATTTTCTATTTGACTATTTTGCAATTAAAACATTAGAACGTGCATATCTTTATAAAGACTTAAATAGTAAAACAGCAGAAAGACCTCAAGATCTATTTATGCGAGTAGCGCTAGGTATTCATTACGATCTAAACAATCCAACATCAATCAATGATGTTCTGGAAACATACAGATACATGTCAGACAAGAAATTCATTCATGCAACTCCTACGTTATTTAATGCAGGCACAACAAAGCCGCAATTAGCGTCATGCTTTCTTCAAGATATTGGAGATGATACTATCAGTAGTATTTATAAAACACTTGGTGATTCTGCACAGATATCAAAGTATGCAGGAGGTATTGGTCTTCATATCCATAACATCAGAGCAACTGGAGCAGAAATCCACAAAGTTCCAAATATGTGTAAAGGAATCTTACCGATGCTGAAAGTTTTTAATGAAACCGCTAAATACGTAAATCAGGGTGGGCGCAGAGCAGGCTCAATTGCTATTTATCTCCAAGTAGATCACGCAGATATCTTTCAATTCTTGGATCTTAAGAAAAACACAGGAGATGAAGATGATCGTGCTAGAGATCTCTTCTACGCGGCTTGGATTCCCGATCTATTCATGCAAAGAGTAAAAGAAGATGGCATGTGGTCACTATTCTGTCCTCATTCTGCTCCAGGTCTAGCAGATGTTTATGGCGAAGAATACAATACTTTGTACAAACAATACGAAGACAAAAAGCTCTTCAAGAAACAAGTGAAAGCACAAGAACTTTGGTTTGCTATCTGTACATCGCAAATAGAAACAGGTACTCCATATATGCTTTATAAAGATTCAATTAATAAGAAATCTAATCAAATGAATCTAGGAACAATTAAGAGTTCTAACCTTTGCTGTGAAATTGTACAATTTACATCTAAAGAAGAAATTGCTGTCTGCAATTTGGCTTCAATTTGTCTTCCTCAGTACATCCAAAACGGACAATTCAATTTCCAAGAGCTTCGTAAAGTAGCAGGTATCTTAACTAAGAATCTAAATAAAGTAATTGATCGTAATTTTTATCCAATTCCTGAAGCAGAGAATTCTAATATGAAACACCGTCCAATTGGAATTGGCGTTCAAGGTCTAGCAGACGTATATATTCTTCTAAGAATGAACTTTGATTCAAATGAAGCTAAGGAATTAAATAAAAAGATTTTTGAAACAATTTATCTAGGAGCTATGGAAAAATCTTTAGAATTATCCAAATCATTAAACCCTTATGAAACATTTGAAGGAAGTCCGCTTAGTGAAGGATTATTTCAATTTGACCTCGCAGGCTTGAATCAATCTGAACTATTTTATCAATCTGAATGGCAAAACCTTAGGAACGAAATAAAAAAAAATGGAGTTCGTAATAGTCTTCTTATTGCTCCAATGCCTACAGCATCCACGTCTCAAATTATGGGTAATAACGAATGTATTGAACCGTATACATCTAATATTTATCTTCGTAGAACAATGGCCGGTGAATTTGTAGTAATAAATAAACATCTCATCAATGATCTTATTAAACTTAATCTATGGTCCGTACAAATGAAAGACCGCATCATTCAGCATAATGGCTCTGTACAGAATATTCAATCAATCCCAGATAACTTGAAGAATCTTTATAAAACAGCTTGGGAGATTAGTCAAAAGGTTCTTATTGATCAATCAGCAGATAGACAGAACTTCATTTGTCAATCACAATCTTTGAATTTATTCATAGCAAAGCCTTCTATTCAAAAACTTACTTCAATGCATTTTTATGGTTGGTCTAAAGGATTGAAAACAGGTATGTATTATCTTAGAACTCAGCCTGCATCAAACCCCATTCAATTCACAATTGCACCAGAAGTATGCGAATCATGTAGCGGTTAAAGAATCACCACCCTTTGCGTTTTTTTTTCTTTTGTTATAATAAGATCATAACCGCGAAATAAAAGTAGTAAAGTAAGGTTAAAGAGACCAAGTGAGAAAAAAAAAGCTTAAATAGACTTAATATTATACTTAAAGAATTATATCAGTAAATCTTGCTAGGCCCACGGTCAAAGGCCCACGGTCAAAGGCCCACGGTCCAGTACCTATACGTTTGCATGA
>Ga0115003_10000469_pt1 | contig 35579 bp, 50 predicted proteins | sample ArcticOcean_MG_C_7_FD_88736 | JGI IMG/M metagenome (GOLD analysis project Ga0115003, IMG submission 88736) | Marine microbial communities from western Arctic Ocean - ArcticOcean_MG_CB11_88 | ecosystem: Environmental > Aquatic > Marine > Oceanic | place: Arctic Ocean: Canada Basin | collected...
TTACAAACGCTAGTTTACAAACCTGATTGACAAACATGACCATATTTTATAATTAAAAATGATTTTAATTATAATTTATAAATTATTTTTAATTATAAAATGACTTTAAAAAATGCTATAATAAACGCTATAATAAATAATAATAAACCATTAAATATATATGGTTTAATAGGAATAATAATAGAACATAACTTATATGATATATCCCAAGGGAAAGCAGATGCACAGTTTAGAGCAGAAGTAGGATCACAGGCATATAGATTATTTAAAAAAGGAATAATAAATAGAATGAAATTTGATGGAATTTTTTTTTATGCTAAAAAAGAAAATCTTTAAATTTTAAGAACTTATAAATTATTTTTTATCATGAATAGTTTTAAAATACATGAAAGCTGCAACAGCTCCAAGTAACTGTGCAACAGTTTGTCCAATAAGTTTAGTCGTACTCATCTTTTTATTAAGGTACATCATAACATTTACAGCAGGATTAAAATGTCCTCCCGAAACTTTTCCACCAAAATAAATCATAGTTGCTCATGCCATCGCAATTGCAATAGGGTTACCTGTAACAATAATAACAGATAAAAACACAAATGTTCCAATAAATTCAACTAAATAATCAATCATATATTATTATACAATATTTTTTTATAATCTAATAAATAATCTAAACAACTTCTTCCTCATCATCGTCATCGATTTCATCTGAGCTTGAGTCGTCTTCATTATCTAAGTCTAAATTTACATCAAGTTTTTCTACATCATCTGTAATTTCCTTGACATTTTCTTTGAATTTAACATTAAATGCAAATCCGCTTGATTTACCACTGTCGGTTTCTTGGAGGAGGATTTGTTTCGACGAAATACTGATTCCAGCACCTTTATTAATAAACCAAATATTTGGAACAAGAATTTGCTTAATGAAAGAACCCTTTCCGGCCAATTCTTTAAGTGCATTGAAATCTGGTAGTTTAAGTGCTGCATTACTACCCCTATAAACCTTTGTATCTGGAACTCCGTTGGAATTATATACCTTGGAGCGAAGTTGTGATGGATAATCCTCAGTTGTTTTTACAAATGGTGCAACTAGCGCCATAACAACCTCTCGTTGTGATTTTGTATATTTTTTACCGAAAATTTCACTTGAATACTCAATGCAAAAATCAATAAATTTATCATATAATGCTCTCCAAGATTCAAACCATTTGGCTACCATCTCTTTCTGTTCATTTTTTTCTTCATCTGTATCAAAATCTTGACATGATTGTTCCTGGAAACTAATGCTCCAAGCTTTTGTCTTGCTGTCAGGGTCTTGATAAGGTGCAGAAATATCCCACGGTAGTCTCAACCATGGAGATTCAAATTCTGCTTGCTGTCCGTTGTATAGAAGATAGCTTCTAAGTTTGTTGTCTTTCTTACTCTTTTTAGGAGGAGAAAAAGTTACGTTGTCGACATTAAAGTCGTTTTCTTTTACGATAATTGGCATGATAATATAATTAGTTAATATATCTTTAAATAATATATTTTCAATTTTTTTTTTTATTATATTTAAAAATTGATTTAAATAACAATATTTATATAATTTATAGTATAAAAAATGATTAACAATGAATACTGTATGTCAATAAAAAACAAACGAGAGTTTATCCAGTGCACACATAAGAGAAAAAATAATTCGGATTTTTGTGGTATCCACAAAAGGTCGAAAAATGTGACCAGGATAGACGCAATAAATATTAAAGATATTAATGATAACAACAAAATAGATATAATTAGAGAAACTAATATACCATTCGCATTAACCTCACATAAATTATTAAAACGTTCATGTAAATATTACAATATTAACTGTAAGGGGATGAAAAAGAATGAGATGTATATTAAATTAATGATCCATTTAGAACAATTGAGGGTTTATGAAAATAATGTACATTATATTATTAAAATTCAAACAATATTGCGAAGATATCTAATTAAAAGGGTATATAATTGTGTAAATAATGAAAATCTTTTAGATTTTGAATCACTATTTTTAGTACCCTTATATTATTTCATTTCAATTAATGAGAATAAAATGGATTATGGATTTGATATTAGATGTTTATTCAAACTTAGAATGAATAACAAATTGAAGAATCCTTACACAGGACAAGATTTTTCAAATAATTCTATTAATAAAATTAATAATCGTATTAATATATTATTAAAAAATGAAGTACCGCTTGTTTTAATAAAAGATAAGTTATCGCCTGAGAAAGAATTCGTACTATGGGTTGAATCTATTTTTCAAAATATAGATTTATTAGATAACTATACTGATGCAAAATGGTTTTTTGATTTATCTTTACAACAATTAAAAATGTTATATAAAACATGTGAAGATATTTGGAATTATAGATGTCAATTTACACTTGAACAAAAACAAAAAATTGTATCAAATGGTATTTTATTTTCAGAAAATATGCAAACAGTATTTAACACAAATAATGAAAGGTGGCTTCAAAATATAATTTTAGAAGATTTTGAAAAAATGATTACACAGGGTGTCGATATAAGTGAAAGGAAGTTAGGAGCAATGCTGATCTTAACTGCATTAGTTGAAGTATCCGTTGATGCTGCAAATGCATATCCATATTTAGTTCAGTCAGTAAATATGAATTAACTAAGGTGTTACGGTACATAAACGATTAACAAACTTATTATAAAACATAAGGATTTCAACTAGTAATTCAGTAGTACTAACAAGTGAATCAACAAGTAAATCTAATTCATTTAATTTTAATAAACCTTTTGCATTATTATATGCAACCTTGACATTATTAACTTTATTTTTCAAATCAACAATTTGTGAGTTAATATTAGATTGTTGAATGAAATTGCAATTTTGTTTAATTAATTTAGCAGATTTCAAAATCCAGTCAACTGCCAATTTTTGCCCACTTACATTCACTGTGTCTCCGTGTGATTGGCTATCATTTATTTGATTTATATTATTTATTAGACCTTCAATTTTAATTAATTCTGTTTGTGTATTTTTAATTCTGTTTTTTAATTTGTCAATTGATTTTAGTAATTCTGATGTAATTTTATTATTAGTCATACTATATTATATATTTATATTATATTACATAATATATTCCAAAGTACCAACACCATGTTCAATAGTAAGAATATTATAATTTGTTGCAAATACATTAATAATGTATTCATTTGTATCAGTTTTAGTAACATTTGTTGGATTTAATAATAATCTTAAATAACGATGATCAATTTTACTAAAATTATATGTACCCGATGGTTGATGTTCTTCTGGTTTTAAAGCAAATGAATATAAATAAATATGTCTATTAATTGGAACTCTTGTATGTGCTGCTGCTGGTTGAATTAATCTCCAATACATTGAGGGCATATTTTTTTCTTCTTGAAAATAATCATTACCTTCAATTCTTAAATTTGCAAATAAAACAGTATTATTATTACCTGGTGTTGAATCTGGTTCTGGAACATTTGAAAAATTAAAAACATTATTCCAATATTCATACGGAGGTGTTACTGAAATACCATTTGCATAATGTTTCATATGAAACACAGCATCTTGTCTTTGAACAGTCCATATAATTTCTTTAATAGGATGATTAAATGGAATACTCATTTCAAATTGTGCTGCTGTTGGAATATTATTGAAACTTGTTAAACCAAGGTCTTGATTTTTATTTAGTGTTTCAACTTGTAATTGTTCAATTAGATATGTTTGTTTTGTTTTTGCAAAAACTTTTCTTTCTGACTCATCTAAGAAATAATATCGGACATACAAATCAGCACTTAATAATGGTTTATGAAAATTAGGATAATTCCCCGTTATTAAACCAGATGCTTCTTTTAATGTAACACTAAGAATTACATCTTGTCTTTGTAATGCAATAATTGGTAATGCAAGACTCGGTTCTTCTGTAAACCAGAATCTCAACGGAATTACTAATGCCATTTGTCCAGTTTGTAAACTATTATTAAATACATTATGTTTACCAACGAGTCTATTATAAGTATCTCTTTTATCTTCTGGAACTGTTAATTCACTCCATATTTCCAACCACAATCCATATCTTTTATCAATAATATTATCTCCAATTTTAATTTCATATTCTTTTACAATAGCATGACCAACACCATTGATCCAACTAACAGGTCTTTCTGTATTTGTATTTAATTCACTAAGGTCTGGTAGTTGTATTGATAACAGAAGGGATGAAATAAGATCACCAACCTTATTTAATTTACAATGAATTTTTTTACCAAAATCAATTTGACCACTCCAATAATTTTTAATATCTTGATATGTAAAGTTTGTATGCCTTCTATAAACTGAAACAAAATATGACATTTGTGGACTTCCAGTTAAAACTTTATTTTGTTCACCAACGGCGGCTAATTGTAATACAGCACCTCTTACCATTTATATATATAAATAATATTTAAATGTTTCTTTTTATATATACAGTATATTATGTCAGGCGGAACAATACCAAGTATTAGATATTTAGATTCATATGATCATTTCACTTATGATGCTGTAACCATTTCAAAAATGTTTGATTTTGTTTTAATAAGAGGTCAAAAGGGAATTGTAAATGCAAGAACAGCAGATTTAATTGTAGAAGGAGGTTCGATTTTTAAACAAGGTTTAAAATTAGCACAAGCAAAAATAGGAGGTACAGATTTAGTACATATTGGTCCAAGTGATTGGGCAGCGGATAAAAAATATGCAAGAGAGTTTGCAGGAACATTATCATATAATGTAAATGGTGGTCCAAGCGACGAAGACCAACTTTTAGTTATAAATAAACATGGATATACAATTGATTTATTACATTCATCTGATAGTGGAACATTTGAAGGACCAATAAATATGAGTGGGTATTGTATTTATAATGTTGGGTGCATTGAAATGAATACTTTGCCACCACCATCAAATATTGGACCAAGCGATTTAGATAGTGATATAGGTAGAATAGTAAATTTACGAGGTCCAATAAACCCAATGGATGCTGTTAATAAGCAATATGTTGATTTTTTGGCATCAGATGTTGAAAATACATATGTTAAAAAAATAGGTGATACAATGACGGGTCCATTAATAATGGATTATACAAATATTTCAATAAATAGTGGTAATTTTGAAACAACTGATACAATTTTTATAAGTAATAATGATACATATGATATTACTAATGCCAACTATAAATTTTCAACAGATACATTTGATGTACAGGATACAACGATAAAAGTAAGAAATACAATTTTTACAAGTAATAGTGATACACACACGATTGCCAATGGAACATATGCGATTGCGGATAGTAATTACACGATTGCCAATGGAACATATGCGATTGCGGATAGTAATTACACGATTACCAATGGAACATATACAACAACTAGTACAACTTTTACTTTTAAAGAATCAACGGTTGATTATGGGTCTTCACTCACGGGCGAATCAAGTGATGGAACGATTGTAACAAATTTACGTTATCCGCAAAATTTTGCAGATGCTGCAAATAAGCAATATGTTGATACACAAGTTGGAACTATTAGTGGTGGATTAGGTGCAGGATTACAGGTAGGATTAATTATGATGTGGGCTAAGCCCAATGGACATCCAAAAGCTAAAGTTCGCGCATCCGATGCCAATACGGGTGCTGTTACTGATTCATTCTATTGGTTGCCATGTGATGGTTCAACAAACTTATATAGGACATCGGATTATCCAGCATTAAGTGAAATATTACCAATATCCAATGGGTATTATCAAATGCCTGATTTAAATAAAAGAATACCAATAGGCATTGATCCAATGCATCTTGATTCAGTATTAAATACTGCCGGCCCAAATACAGGACTCGGTGGTGTTGAAACAGCACATCCACAATCTATACCAATTGATATAAATAATTTACCAATTAATGAAATACCAGTAGAAATTAGTGGTAGTATTAATGGAAATGGTTTAACTGCATATGTACCAGATGTCCCTATTACTGGATCTGCAATTATTAGTGTTAATTCTGACGCACTTAATCCAAAATTACAAAATGCGGATCATACACATGATTATACTTTTGAAAAGCTTCAATCTGGTGCAACAGGGCTTGATGTTGTTTCTGTCATGAATCATGGTTATAATCCGGACACAATAACAACCACAAATCTAAATTATCCGTTGGAACCTGAAATAAAACTATATGATATTGCATCCGGGCTAAATATAAATTCAGATAATCTTAGAACAACACAATGTGTTGCACAAGTATCTGGTTCTATTAGTCCCACTAATTTATCGGGAAAGATAATAAGCCCTGGCAATGTTGTTCCTATTAATGTACCGCATACAATAACTGATTTTAGTGCAAAAATTCCAACCATAGTTATAAATTTTGTTATTTTTGCAAGTTCATTACCATTAACTACATCATAAATAAAAATATCAATAAATATTATAAATGGATAATTTTTTAGAAAAACTAATTAATAATATAATAATATTAAAAACATCTTGCAAAGCACAAATAATTCAGGCATCTAATTCGCCAGAACCATTGCCATCCATGAGGTCATTAAGAAGTTGTTATGAAACAAGTGAAACATGTGATTTAGTATTATTATTTGTTGCAAATAGGTCACCAAATATAAAAAGTTGTTTAACATTTTTTAACCACGTTGTTAAAAGATGTTATAAGGAATGTTTTGCTTTAAAAGATGATAAATATTGTAAAAAAACAGCATTAAATTGTGCAAAAGAAAGTAAAAAGGTAATGAAATTAATAAAAGAATTCAAGGAAAAATTAGCGTAAATTACTTATGCAAATAACTTAAATTATTAGATACAAAATTAGAAAATACGGGAAATAATATACACAAAATAATAATAAAATTATAAGGGTCAGTTACCATATTTTTAATACCCTTATTTAAATATTCAGATAAAGTTATTTTATCTTTCGCAAGACTAAAATAAATATTTAGAAATAATACCCCAATCATTAAAATAATGTAAATAATTGTTATTAATAATAATTTAACATTACCAAATAATGATTTAAATACTTGTTTATTTGAGTTTGAATCAACACAATACCATTGTGATTCATAAAATATAACTATTAATAATATTAATGGTAATATAATATGTCCCATTATTTTTTTACCTATACCAGACATTGGACTTGTTGAAAGCTCATTAATATCATCACACAATCCTTCATTCGTTAATTGAAATGTAAAAAATATAATTCCAAGAGTAAATAAGGCTGAACCCACCATTAAACTAATGAATAAATTTGTTTTAAACACTTTAACAAAAATAATAGTTAATAAAATAATTGCAATATTAATAAAACATAATGAATTAATTAATTTATCACCGAAATTAACATGTTCATAAAGTAAGTAAAAAATAGATCCAGTTATAAAAAATGTTCTAATAAGAGTAACAATTTTTTCATTTATTCCAATAAGCGCAATAAATGTTTCTATAATTGCATAAATTTTAAAAATATCATAAATTGTTAAATCCAATGACCCAGTATTATTTTCATTTACAGCAGAATATCGCTGAGATAAAATAAAGATTCCAATAAGACTTAATATTTTTAACCCATGTTGTATATAAGAGTTGTCAGTTATAAATTGTGCAATAATAATTCCAGTTAAAAATAAGGATAAACTTAAAAGGTAGTTTTCCATATTTTGTTCTGGTGCATAAAATGTATAAAATATTCCACTAGTAGACAATAATGATGAAATTGTTGATAGACTTATAAGTTTGGCATTCATCCTAATAATAATTAAATAGATTTAAATTTGGTCAATAAAAATACAAATTGATTTTCTAATATCATTGAATTTATCTATATCATTTTCAAAATCTTTATCACAATCAACAACTAATACTTTATCAGATGTTTTTAGCAACCATTTATCGTGAAGTTCTGAAATTTGTCCAAGATATTCTAGGGTGATTGAAGCTTCTTCATTTCGATTCCTTGAAACAAGTCTGTTAAATGAAACTTGTGGTGATGCTTTCAAATAAATGTAACCATCTGGTTTAGTTTTGTATCCAGCCTTTTCGTAGACTTTTAAAATCCAATCAAACCAAGATGTATACATATTCCATTCTAAAAGATTCATTGTTTTGTTGTGATAACAATTTTTGGCAAATACCATACGGTCAGTATAAATAGACCGTTCTACATATCTAATTGTAGATAACTGGGGCTTAGTCATTGTATGAAGTCTTGTTTTAAAAGCAAAACTCTGCATTGAATATGCCCATCTCTTCATATCAGAATAAAATGTTTCAAGTAAATTTTTACCATCGTCATTACATGTTGATTGCCATACATTAACTGGTTCATAAATTACATCACATCCATATTTCTCTAACATCTTTAAAAAGGTTGTTTTACCTGTACCAATGTTTCCTTCTATAATAATTATTTTTTGTCTTATTTTTTTATTCAAAAAATGAAAAAGATAGGCAAGGATACTCATTGTCATTGTTAATACTAATACGTAGACCATTGGGTCATACGTTGTTACAATATTGTTAAAATTATTCATATTATATTTATATTAAATTAGTATGATAGTATTTATAAAATCATTTTTTTGTTATAAAGCAGCCCATAAATATTATAGGTTTTTATTGTAATTTACAATAACATATACATATATTTGGTTTGTCCCAATAAGTAAACTTCGTGAGGTGTCCTTATCCTAACTCATAGTTATTATCATTGTAACTCCCTAAGGCAGTGATGGTTATGTGGATTTAGGGGACTCGCGAATTCAATTCATTTTCAATATATTTTTAGCATAATTTATTATTTATTATTTATCAGTATAAATATTAAATTTCATTTTTTATTTTCATATTTCTATATCTAATAATAGATGATGTAGCATAGATTAATCCATCTAATATTTCTTCTAATGCCATTAATTCCCAATCAGTGTCTTCACCCACTCTTATACCATGTCCATAACGTTTTTTACCTAATGTAAGCCGTCCTTTTAAAAGTTCAAGAATTTCATCATTGTTATCGATGTGATCTTTAATCTTCACTTTTACTACTTTCTTTTTTTTAGCATACATTACTTTTTTGTTAAATAATAGTTTATTGGCCTCATCCATATATATAATAATATTAAATTGTCTTTTAAGCATTAAAAAAAATGAAAGATTTTTTATTTGTTCTCATCCATGTATTACAATCAATAAGAATTATTTGGAGGAAAAAATCTAATATCTTAGTATATGAGACATTATTTATTAATATTATTTGTAATATCTATTGTAATATCTATTTTGGTTTATAAATGTTATAATGTTCAAGAAAATTTCTTATTTGAAGGTTCAAATAATACAAAAGATCCATTGAACGATAATCAAAAAAAAGCAATCCAAAAAATTATAAAAGAACAATTACAAGATGGATTTAATAAAATGCCAATTGTACCGGGAAAACAGGGAGCAAAAGGCGATAAGGGGATACGGGGGTCACATGGTCCATCGGGTGGGATACATGTTGGTAAAGGTAAATTAGTATCAGCCCAATATCCCGAGAAGGTAATAGATAGAATGTATGGAATGGGTAAAAGTAGTAAAGCATATATGGGTTCATGGACATTTGCACCAAATCAAATGTGGACGATGATGTCTGCGGGTATAATAAAGAATCATTATGATATGAAACAATGTTTAAAATTTAGTGGGCCTGAGGTATATATGGGGAATTGTAAAAATGGACAATCAAATCAGTGGAGATATCATGAACAAGATATGACAATAAGACCAGCGTCAAATCAACAAAAATGTTTAAGTATAGGGAATGATGTTAAACCAGATAAGTTTAGTTATGCAATTGGTAAAAATAAACAGAGAGAGAAATTAAAAGAAGATAAGAAATTAATGATATTGCGTTTAGACCCTTGTACACAGAGCCCGCAATTTAATCAAAAATGGATGTTTCAAAATTAATCATTTATTCTGTTTTTGACGTTTAATATAAATTTTTTTATTATTTATTAATAATAAATGAAAATAAGTATTGTATTTATGGTAAAAGATTCAGAAAAATATTGTTATTTTTTTGACAAGTTAATAAATAAATTAGAAGACAAATATCTATATGATTTTGAATATTTTATTTATGAGAATGATTCAACAGATTTGACAAAAACATGTTTACATAATTTTATGAAAAATAGAAAAGGTATGTTGATAACCGAGAATATATGCTTAGATAATAAAAAAGATAATATGGAGGGTATTTCTAAATCAAGAGGTGTTCATATGTGTCGTATAAGAAATAAGTTAAAACAACATCATGGCATTCTTTATTCTGATTATACATTATTGATAGATTCTGATGTAATATTTCATGAAGAAACTTTAAAAAAAATGTTAGATGTATTTGCACATAATTCAAATATTGCAATGGTAACTCCTTATTGTATATGTTATGATTACTATAAATCAAGTTTATCAAATGATGAACGACATTATTATGATAGTTTGGCTGTTCAAACTTGTGGAAAACGAATAACATGGGAAAATAATGATAATACATGTATGTTTAGTCAATGTGAACGTTGTAGAAATCATCGTAATGTATTTAATATTAAGGTAGATGAATCTGATTTATTTAAAATGGAATCAGATTTAGAATACGTAGATTCTGCATTTGGTGGATTTTGTTTAATTAAAACAGATGTTTATAATAAGGTTAAATGGGATGAAACCATATGTGAACATCATAGTTTTTGTGAAAATGTAAAACAATTTGGAGAAATAGTTATTGCAAAAAAAATCAAAACATTTACAACTATACCCAAATATAGTAATTTGAAAGAGTTTTTAAATATGTGTATGATATTAAAAAAATATTATTAAATAATATTAATGTCGAATCAATTTATATTAAAAAAAGAGAATTATAATGAATCATATTGTTGTGGGAATTGTAAATATTATTCAATAGATGATTTTGATACAATTTATAATTTAATAATTAGTTTACCAGAATTAACAGATAATGATAAAAATATAATTTTAACAAGGTTTAAAAGAATATCTACGTTTGTTTCTCGTAATTACAAATCAATATATAATTATTATAATATATCAAAACTATTTATAATTACAGCGGGAATTATAACACCTGCATTAATGTCTATTAGTGGGTCAACAGTTAATGCATCAAATAGCATAGGATTTAATTCAATATTATTTATATTTATTTGGATTTTACAATTATTTATATCAATTATAAATTCTTATATTAATTTTTATAAATGGGATAAAAAATTTTTTTTATATATGGCCTATAAGAATAAAATTGAACAAGAAATTTGGTTATATTTAGAATTATCATCGAGGTATGGTAAAATAAATAAGAAAAATAAAATGGAAAATAAAATAAATGGGGTATCTCATGAAACAAAATTAAAATTATTTTTAAATAGAATTGAATATTTATATAAAAAATTAAGAGAATCTGAATATGAAATAGAGATAACAGATGAAGATAATAAACATGAAGAAAATAAAGATTTAGATAAAGATTTTTCACCAAGTTTTTTAAAAAATACAAGTTTAATGTATACTACACCAACACCACCTTTAACAGGAATGGATATACAAAAACATAATGATAAACAAGAAAGTAATATAGAAATGATACTTATACCAGACAGGAAAAAATTTATGTTAAAGGCATTTAGATATATTGAAAATATTTTTATTTTATCTAATAGAGGAAATAACTCGGAAATAATACTTGATATTGGAGATAACAATAAAGCTGAATGTCGAAAAAATGTAGATGCTTTTTTTAAATTAACATCACGCTTAATAACTTTTAAAGAAAAATATACAGAAGAATATAATCAAATGATAAATAATAGATGGGATGAAATTATAAAACAATATCTAGGTCAAGAACAAGAAAAATATAATAAATTATTTTGTGAATATATGGAAGTTGTACAGATTCCTATTATTGATTTGTAGAAATAAACATATGATAAATTAATAATAATGGGATAAATGGTTTTAATGTTTTTTTTTCAATTTCATATTCATTAATTCTATCTTCAATTGTTTTATTAGTAATGGGAATTTTTTTATCAATTTTATACAAGGATACATCAATATTAGCATCAATCAAGTCAAGTAATTCTTGTATATCATAAAAATCTTCTATTGATAATGACTCTTGTTCATTATACAAAAGCGATAAATCTTTTAGAGTATTTAATTTTTGAATAGTATTATTAATATTATTAATAAGCGTGTCATTTGAATTCATTATAAATAATAAATAAAATATTATTGTAATAAAAACGATTATATAAAGAGAAAATATAATTATAATATTAGATCATGGAAATTAACAATACAATTAACAATATTAATAATACAATTAATATTAATACAATTTATACCTTATTATTAAGTTTAACTGATAAAGTTGATAAATTAAATAATAAATTTAATAACACAATTTTTAAAAAACGAGATTATAAAATTTCAATAAGAAATAACGATGATTATTTTAAATATGTAAATGAAAAAAAAATTAGAAAATTATTAGAATCAAGGGGTCCGTCTGCGGAATTTAAATTTTTTAAAATATTATTTCCCAAGAAATTAGATTTGCCATTTAGAGTTGTAGGTAATAAAATGTTTTGTTATTATGATGGTGAAAATTGGAATGATGACGGGGTGAATGAAACAATGATAAAAATTTTTTTAGGAAATGTTAAAAGGGTGTATATGAAACTCAATACATGTAATTATTATTCACAAATACCACAAAAATTTATAGATAATCAGAAACATATATTTAATTTGATGGATGATTCAAAATCTAAAAAACTATTATCATTAATTTATAAAGAATATAAAACATATGTAAAACAGATGTAAAATAGAATAAAAAGGGAATTTTTTTATAAATTATCTTAGTTAATTTAATAATATAATGTATTTTATTAAATATCGACCTAAATCTGTTAACGAACTGTTATATAATAAAGAAATTTTCGAGATGGTTTATAAAATAGGAATAACAAATAATTTATTATTTTATGGTTATCCTGGTTCTGGGAAATTAACAATATGTAAAATTTTTTTACGAGAATATTTTGGCAATGGTGCATTAAATATGAAAGAGGGTGTTTATAATTTTGATAAAAAAAAGAGTTTGAAATTTTATTATTCCCCTTATCATTTCGAGTTTGATGTTTCTAATTATTTAAATAAGGATAAGATATTTGTGTCTGAATTAATTGCAAATTTGTCATCAACAAAAAGTATATTAACAAATAATTATAAAGTTTTAGTTATTAAGAATGCGGATAAATTAAGTTATAATACACAGGCAATGTTGAGAAGAATAATAGAAAAAAGTAAATCTAAATTTATTTTTATCACATCAAAATATTCTACTATTATTGAACCACTAAGAAGCCGATTTATGTCTATTAGAATACCTGCACCAAAAGACAAATATATAGATATTGTATTAAAAGATATATCAAAAAAAGAAGGAATTAAATTATCAAAAAGAAATTTAACAATAATTAAAAAAAAAAGTAGAAATTTGAAAGAATTAATTACATTATTAGAAATGTGTTATATAAAAAAAAAATTCAAGAACATTGATTTTGATTATATTAAAAAAAGTAAAAAAATAATTAAAATGTTACCAAAATTAAATGTTGGTAATTATAAAATATTCAAGGAATATATATATGATATGTATGTGGACGGGGGGTCATCTGGTATTGAATTTAGAAAATATATTAAGGCTATTTTAGATGATTTTTTATTAATATTAAATAATGAACAAAAAATTAAAATTATAAATTTAGCAAGTAAATGTGATATTGATATACTTGGAGGGAATAAACCTCCGATTCATTTTGAAAAATTTTTAATAAATATATATTCATTAATATTATAAATCTCTATTAGTATCCAAATATTTCATATAACCAATCAAGCCACTGTTTTTTTTTTGCTCTTGATATCATTTATATTTTATATGTATAATATAAATGGAAACTGCATTGATTATTAAAGAAAATGAAGAATCCAATGAATGTATAATATGTTTAGACGAATGTGATAAAATAAGTGAAACATTTTTGGAAAAGCCATGTAAATGTAAATATTATCTTCATAAAAAATGTTTAATAAATTGGATAAATGTAAATAAAGAAAATAGTTGTTTAATATGCAAAGAAACAGTTATACTGAAAGAATCACCTTATGCAAAATGCGGACGTGTGATTTGTTTACCAAGAAATCAAGTGTATATAAAGCGAACAATATCTAAATTTTTCTTAGTATTATTTTATTGTTTTATAATGTATTTGATATTTAAGTTTATATTTATTAGATAAAAGACTTAAAAGTTAATATATAGAAATATATAGTATGGACTATTATAAAGTTCTTGATTTAGAAAAAGATGCATCGAATGATCAAATTAAAAAAGCGTATAGAAAAAAAGCAATGAAATTACACCCTGACAGAAATCCTGATAATAAAAATGCAGAATGTGAGTTTAAAGAGTTGGTAAGTGCATATAGGGTATTATCGGATACAAAATTAAAAAAACAATATGATTTGGGGATATTTTCTGAAACCGATGAATTTAATGAAGTATATTCAAATATGTTTAATGCAATGGGAAATATGGAAAATATATATGGAATGTTTAATGAAATGATGAATGATTATTCATTCAATGTTAATACAAAATATGGTGTTAATTTTAAAATGTACAAAGATAATGATAGTGAAAATAAAGAATTTCAAAAAGGAGATGATATCAAATATAACATCAATGTTAATTTGGAAGATATTTATAATTGTGTTACTAAGCCATTAAAAATAGGAAGAATGAAAAATTTAAATAATATTTATCAAAAAGATTTCAAAGAGTTTAATTTAAATTTACATAAGAGAGAAATTTGTTTTTATAAAGAAGGAAATGAAATTAAAAATGTAAAATGTATTCCAGGGGATATTATCATAAAATTATTTGATAAACAAGACCCGAATTTCAAAAGAATTAATATTAATGATTTAATTTATACTAAAACTATATCACCAATTGACATTTATCAAGATAAAGAATATGAAATAGAAATGTTGGATGGAACTATTTTAACTATAAATATTAAAAGAGATACACTATTAGAGTCAAGGTTAATTGAGATTGAAGATAAGGGGTTACCAAATGTTGATTTTATCAACCCCGAGTCTGATTTAGAAATTAAGATACCTCGTGGTAAATTATATATTTATTTTAACATTGTTTTCAGAACATTAGATCATAAACAATTACAAAGATTAGAAAAAGTTTATAATGAGAAGATTGATAAAGTTAAATCAATTAAGCATAATAGTGATTTTAATATTGTTAATCTTAATGATATTATATCATAATATATTATAATACCATTGTATGAATGAATTAGTAATAATGTATTTTTGTGGAGTATATGTTAGAGATATTCCGAATATAAAATCTAAAATAATTTGTACAATTAATAAAGGCAGTGCAATAATAGAATTGGAAAAGCAACAAAATATAGATGGATTATGGATAAAACACAAATTGGGATGGTCATTATTACAATGTAATAAAAAAATAAAATATATGATTTATAAAAGTGAATTATTACAATTTAAAAAAAATCAAGAATTAGCAATAACAATTAATAAAATTATGACCGATATAATATATGAATACACTGCATAAAAAGTTAAATAATATTAATTCAAATCACAATATTATAAAAACAAAATTACCATTAGATACAAGTACATTAGATACACCATATATTTCAGATAAAATATTATCAAATATAGACTGGCAATATGATACATTTATAATAAGTTATAATAATAAGAATCAAATAATTATTCATACAAATAGTAAACTAAGTAAAAAGTTAATTAAAAATATGATAAAAATTAAAAAATTTATGAAAAATAATAAAATATTACATATAAATTTATTTTTAACTGATGATATAAAACAATTAGATTATAGTAAAAATGAAATAGGACCTCATGAGGTTAATAGTGGATGCACAACGAATTTTTTAAATGAACCAGATAAAAATGGTAAGATATTTATTTGGAGAAAGGAAGAATTAGAAAAAGTTTTAATACATGAAATGTTGCATAGTTTTCAATTAGATTTACATGGTGATGCAAAATCGGAAGGCCATATTGAAGCAATGACAGTTTTATTTAAATTAATATTAAAAAATAAAAATTATAAAAATATGGTTAAAGATTTGGCAAAACAGAATAAACATTTTGATAAACAGATGAATAAATTATTAAATTATATAAACAATGATACAAAGATAACAACACATATACAGGAATATTATTTTGATAAGGCATATATATTGAAAGAACCTGATAAATTTGTCGAATATTTGAATAAAAATAATAATCGATTCAATGAGTTAGAATACGAGGAATTATTGATTGCAAATAAAACAAATATTAAAAAAACAAAAATAAAAGGAAAAAGACTTAGGATGATGTTATAATTGTTATAACAATTATATAAAAATGGAAAAATTTATTATTTATAAAGTAAATAATATATTATATTATACAATGGGTATTAAAAGTCTACGAACATTAATCGAAAAGTATGCCAAAGAGGCAATAACTGAAAAACATTTAAATTCATATAAGAATGAAATTATAACGATTGATACAAGTTTATATATGTATCGAATCAAATATAGTAATAATAATAAATTTATTGGTGGATTTATTAAACAAATTATAAGATTTTTAAGAAATGGAATTATTCCAGTATATATTTTTGATGGAAAACCACCAAAGGCGAAGGATTTTGTATTACAAACAAGAAAAGATAAAAAAATAACATTAAATGAAAAAATCAAAGAAGTTGGTGAATTAATTCAGAAAGCAATAGTTGAACCAGACATGTTGAAAAATGTTGAAAAATTTAAGGTTAAAGAGTTGGTTAATGGGAAGATTGGGTTAGAGAGAGAATGTACATTAGAAGATTTAAAAGAAGAATATACAAAATTAAATAAAAGAAATATTTGTGTTAGACGGGCTGATTTTGAAAAATTAAGAGAATTATTTAATCATATGGGTATTCCTTATATTATATCTAATGGTGAGGCAGAAACATTGTGTGCAAAATTATGTAGATGTGGGATGGTAAAGGGATGTTTATCAGAGGATATGGATATTTTACCAAATGGTGGAAAAATATTTTTAAAAAATTTCAATTCAAATAAGAATATAATTAAAGAGTTTAATTTAGAAGTAATATTAGAAAAGATGGATATTACATATGAACAGTTCATTGATATATGTATATTATGTGGTTGCGATTATTGTCCAAAAATTTCTGGAATTGGACCAGTTAATGCATATAGATTAATAAAAAAACATAAATGTATTGAAGAAGTATTAAATAATTTATCAATTAAAAATAAAGTTCCAGATAATTTTAATTATAAAAATGCAAGAGAATTATTTATATGTGAATATGAAGGAATATGTGAATTAACAGACCAAATGAAATTAAAGCAACCAAATATGGAAATATTGGCTCAATTTATGAAAGATAATGAAGTGTCTACACGAATTGATAAAATTATTAATAAAAGTTTAGTGAAATATCATAATAATATTTTATAATTTTTTGAGAATATAATAACAATCTTTCCATTCATTGCCACAATGGTTTGGTTTATCTATAATTTCTATAATTTCACAATTTTGAGATACAATAATATTTTTGATAATATCCATTGGTACACAATTCATTTGCATTATTTCAGCATCAACATATTTATAATTACTAGTTTTTTCGTATGGAATATGTAAGATAGCTATTCCATCTTTTATTAATATTTCACAAAATTTTTTAACAATCTTTTTAATTTCATTTGGTGGATAATGCTGTAATGTTGTCCATGTATATATTAATTTAACTTTTTCAAAATTATAATCATAAAAATGTTTATAATTAATTAATGTATGATTTTTAGGTAATACTGCTGAACATAATTGTAAATATTTATCAGAAACATCAATACAATATAAATTATTACAATATTTTATGGAGTGTCGTGCAATTCTCCCTGTCCCTGTACCAATTTCAAGAAAATTATCATTTTTTAAATCTTTAATATTTATATTTAATTTATTTTTTAAATAATTAATAATAAAAATTGTTTCTTCTTTACCACTTTTATAAAATTCTATTAAAGACTGTGAATTTAAATTTTTTTTTAAAAATTTATTATTTACTAATACCCCCCAATAAGGATTTGTTTTAGCTATTTTTTCCCAATATTTTTCAACGTTGTCCATTATATTATTTATAAATTATTTAATATTGTAATTTTTAACGAATGATATAATATAATGGTTTTGGGTTATTTATTATATGAAACTGTCGATATTAGTTTTAATGTACTTAAATTGGGATATAATTCTATCAATTATGTTTATAATTGGTATTATGATACTAAAAATAATAATGAAGCTGGGAAATTATTAGAAGAGTTGGAAATGAGAATAAAAGAATTAGAAAATAAAAATATTAATGAATGATAATAAAACTCACGAAGTTGTTATGCTCTATCCAGAACATGATTCACATACTTCATATTTATTTGGTTCAATTGTGAATTGTTGTGCTTGTACTTTTGGACGAGTTCTAATATAATATGATCCCGTTTTTAATCCATGTTTCCATCCATAAAATAATGCACCTGTTAACTGTCCATGTGTTGGTTCTTCAAAGAATAAATTCATACTTTGTGTTTGACAAATAAACGCCCCTCTATCAATACATTGTTGAATTAAATTCTTTTGTTTCATCTCCCATACAGTTTTATATATATTTTTTAAAATATCTGGAATTTCCTTGATATTTTGAACACTGCCATTATTTAAAATAATCTGATTTTTAATTTCTGAACTCCAAATATTCATCTTTGTTAAATCTGAAATTAAATATTTATTAATAATGACAAAATCACCTGCCAATGTTCTACGACTATAAATATTACTTGTAAATGGTTCAAAACATTCATTATTTCCCATAATTTGTGATGTTGATGCAGTTGGCATTAATGCAAGTAATAAACTATTTCTAACTCCATATTTATCAATCTTTTTTCTTAAATTTTTCCAATTATACATAGACGATGGCTCAACATTCCACATATCAAACTGAAATTGACCCTTTGACAATGGGCTTCCCTCATATGTACTATATTTACCTTCTTTTTTAGCCAATGAACATGATTCCTCTAATGCGGCAAAATACATTGTTTCAAAAATTAATTTATTTAATTCCATCGCATTACTAGATTCAAATGGATACCTCATTAATGCATATGCATCTGCCAATCCCTGAACACCCAACCCTAATGGACGATGTCTTTCATTTGATAATTTTGTTTCTGCTACTGGATAAAAATTTAAATCAATTATCTTATTTAAATTACATATCACTATCTTTACAACCTTTCTTAATTTTTCAAAATTATATTTGGGTTGTAGTTTTTCTACTAATTTGTCGTAGTTTCCTATACATGCACGTGGAATATCGTTTCCCTTATAAAAAATTTGCGGAACTTGTTTTTTCTCTATATTGTTATCCTTATAGAATTTTTGTCTCTTTTCATCGTCGTCTAAACAGATGTATTCAAAATCATAATCATGTAATAACAATTTGGCTAATTTACAATAATTACAATTTGTTTTTCCATACATAATAAATTTACCTTTCATTTCTACTTTTTCAACAAATTTTGATAAGGCAATACTCGCCAATGTACAACAAGCATACTCTTTATCATCTGAGTACTCTACAATCTCATTACAAAGGTTTGATGATTTTATAGTTCCAAGATTTGATTGATTATTTTTATGATTAATATTGTCTTTATATGAAATATAAGGTGTTCCTGTTTCAATTTGGGAATCAAGAATATTTTTCCAAATTAATCTTGCTTTAACAATTTTCTTACTTTTACCTTCTCTTTCATATCTTGTATAAAGTTCTTCATAATCTTTACCATATTTTTCAGTTAAATATGGACATTCGTCTGAATCAAAAAGTGACCAATCTTCATCTGCCTCAACTCTTTTCATAAATAAATCAGAAGTCCAAATTGCCAAAAATAAATCACGACATCTTTCATCTTCATTTCCATGATTTTTGCGTAATTGTAAAAATTCTAAAATTTCAGGATGATGTGGTTCTAAATAGAATGCAATTGAACCATTTCTTTTACCACTTTGATTAATGTGTTTGGCACATTCATTATAAACTCTTAACATTGGAATAATTCCATTACTTTTACCATTTGTACCTCTAATTATAGAATTTTTACTTCTAATATCTGAAATATGAACCCCAATTCCACCAGCCCATTTACTAATTGCAGCACAATCACTTATATTTTTATACATACCACTTACAGAATCATGCGAACCTAATAAAAAACATGAAAGTAATTGTTGTCTTGGTGTACCAGCATGAAATAATGTAGGAGTTGCATGGGTAAAATATTTTTGAGACATAAAATTATAAGATTCAATAACCTTTTTAATATTAGATTGATGAATACCAAGTGAAACTCTCATAAATAAATGTTGAATTCTTTCAACAATATTTCCATCAACTCTTAATAAATATGATTTTTCTAATGTTTTATATGCAAAATAATCAAATTCAAAATCTCTATTATACTTTATTACATTATTCAACTTCTTTTTATTCTTCATTGTGATTTTGTAAACATTGTCTGAAATTAAAGGGCATTTTTCCCCATGAATATCAACATTGTTAAATAAAATACCAATAACTTCTGAAAATGAGGGTGAAGTATTTTTATGACTATTTGATATAATAATTCTTGATGCAAGAATACCATACTCAATATTATTTGTAGCAAGTGAAGCACATATTTGTGCAGATAATTCATCTAAATCACTTGTTTTTACTCCATCATAAATTCTTGAAATCACTTTTTGTGAAATAATTATAGGGTCTACGCTAAGGTCATAGCACAACATTTTAATTCTGTTTTTAATTTTATCAAAAGAGACTTCTTCTTTTGAACAATTTCGTTTATATACATACATCTTAATAATACAATGTCTTCGTTTTTTTAAATAATAATTGGACATATAATATTTATAAAAAAAGTTAAAATCGTTAAAAATATATATAGATATATTATAAATGATTCCTAAAATAATTTATATGTGCCATAAGGATTTATATTATATTGAAAAATATTCTAAAAATTGGACAAAATTAAACCCTAAATATAAGATTGAATTATATGATGACGCATTATGTAAGAAATTTTTATTAAATGAATTTTCAGAAACTCATAGTCAAATATTTGATTTCATACCAGATGGGCCAATTAAAGCCGATTTTTGGAGATGTTGTATTTTATATAAAAAAGGAGGAGTATATATTGATGCAGATATAGAACCACTTATCCCATTAAGAGATTATATTGCAGACCATGTAAATTTTGTTACGTGTATTTCTTCAAATTTTAATAATATGCAATTCGGGACTAAAACTTACAATATGAATCCACATTTCATAATGGCAGAAAAAGGTGAAAAACTTTTAGAAAAATGTATTTCGAAATATTTGTTTTTTTATAAGGCAAAAATTAAATATGATTATTGGAAATGGAGTATATGTAATTTTTTTCCAGTCATACAAGAAATTACTAAAAAGAAAAGTCAAATTATTGATATTAATAGTAGAAAGTTTCAATTTATTTTAGAAAAAGATAATCAGGAAGAATGTGAATTTAATGGTAAAATAGTATTTAATAATAGATATAAAAATTATAAAAATCATAATTTTTCTCACTAAGTAATATAATGAAATCTACAATTTGTCTTATATTACTTGGTATAATTATTGTTGCAATTTTTGTAAAACATAAAAAAATTAAAAAGTTTTTTACTCAGACATTTAAGAAAAAAATTAATAATGGTTTTTCAGATTTTGAAGTTGATTTGAATCATTTAGCATATAGAAATAATAATCGTGTTAATATATGGAAGGTTCACAATGAATAAAATACCAACAGATTGTATACTTGAAATTTTTAGTTATCTTGATATAAAAAATAGTTATAATTATTATAATTATTTGAATATTAAATCAATAGATAATGTATTTCAAATTAAAAACATTAATTATAAAGATTTACTTGGAGTTATGGATAATATATCAATAATATTTTTTTTATTAAAATTTTCTACAAAAAAAAGTATTATTGAAAAATATATTGTTATATTTAGTTCGCCATTTACTATTATTAAATTAGTTAAAGAAAAAAAATTATGTTTAACACTACAACATAAAGTTCATATAATGAAAAATAATAAAGGTTTTTTTATAAAACAACATACACAATTATAAATATATGAAGTTATAATATAATGAATAAATATTATATTATATTACTACTTGCATATTTACTTAAATCTTTTGCAGGAATACCAATTTTATTGAGAATGTATAAGACTAAAAATACAGATCTAATGCCGTATATTTCATTAATTATGATTTTAACATCAGCATTATTATTATTATATGCATCTATTTCTGACGGATATATTCTTCATTCTATTATTTTTTTATTTTTTTTTGGAATATATGGAACGATGCTGGTTTATAAGTATCATTGTGATACTTCAAGTTCGTAATCTAATCGTGCTTTTTCAAACATTTTTTCTTGATATTTTTCTAAATGAATAAGTTCTTTTTTTTTAACAAATTCATTCAAACATATTCGAATATGTACTAAGGAACTCCCCTTACTATACTCTGATATATTCTTACCACATACACATATATGATTGAAATATTGGGTATAGTCAAGGTCGTTATATGAAACAAATAATGAATTCATTATTTGTTTATCTATTAGGTTACATAGTTTATTGAAACCGTTTTTTCTTTTTTTTAGAATTTCATCCATTTATAATTGTATAATAATTGTATAATAATAAATAATCAGTTTTTTCACATAGAAAATATACACAGTTCATCAATTTCTTTCTTGATTTTTGTTTTAACCGGACATTGTTTCTTTTTAAATATACAACTAGAAAATAAGCATTCGTCGTTATCTGTTATTTTTTGTTTATTAAATGTAAACAAACAATCTGACGACACCTTATTAAACGTTTGTGTTATTGATGTTCCACTAAACAAACATTCTTCTACTTTTTCTACTTTTTCTACTTTCGAAATATCAACAAAATTTAGCATAGATGTATCAATAAAAATCTCACCTGCTTTATCTTTTTTCTTTTTTGCATCCTTTTTTTTTTGGATATCTTTTTTGTATTGTTCAATCCCTCTTTCACGGTAATATACAACTTCTTCCCAAAATTTCTTCAAAACAAGATGTGCTTCCGAAAACCATTTTTGGTCTCTATAAATTGGAACGCACGAAACTTGCAATAAATTCCAAAATGTATATTCGACAAAAACATAATTATTCATGCAATCATCTCTAATAAATTTAACTGTTGGTTTCCATTTTTCAAATTGTTCTCTATTTAATCCTAATTCACTATATTCAAATTCGTATTTTTTTGTTTTTCTATTTAAATAAACCGCAATAATACCCTTCTCCATACCTAGATTATTGTAAAAATAATTATTTTCATGATTTGAATCAAAATACAAATCTTCCTGGGTTTCTCCTAATTTGCATTCCATGAAATCACACCGGTCTAATTCACAAACTTCCAATTGACCTTGAACCTGGTCTTCATAATATCTTGGTGGAATACCCGTAATTGTTCTCCTATAAGGACACTTAATTTCAAGCATAATTCCATCTTCTGTAATACCATCTGGCGATGCTCCCAAAAAATTAATTCTTGGATGCTTAATACATCCAAATTCTATAATTTTGCAATTATTTCTATATTCATAGATCTTTGTTGCAACTTCTTCAAATTTTTGACCCCAATCAGTAGCTACATTGCCTCTAAATGAACTATGTTTCGTAACTTTTTCTTGCAATACCTTCGCTCTATTAGAATATTTATTATTACCAAGCACTGAACCCCATGAACTTGCTGTAATAAGGTCTTCTCTAAATGTAAACCATTCAGCACTTCTCTGCTCTGGTTGTGGTTGTGTTAGCAAATGCTTAAATTGAGCTCTTAACTCGTTTAATCTTACTTCTGTTGATTGAGGTAAGTCTTTATCATAAAAAAATTTAGTTTCCATTTTGATTAATTATTAGATATATATTTATAATTAATAATCACTTTTTATGGTCTAATTAATACAAAAAAACCAATAACATTTAACCCAATTACAAAAAATGATAAAATTGATAAAGTTTTTCTTAATATCATATTTTCTTTGAGTAAATCTTCAATTTCACTTTTAAAACGAATCTTATCAGATGTGCCAAATTGGTCATCAAGTGCATCATTCAATATTTTGTCACTATCTAATTCTTTGCTACTATCGGTATCTAATTCTTTGTTACTATTGGTATCTAATTCTTTGCTACTATCGGTATCTAATTCTTTGCTACTATCGGTATCTAATTCTTTGTTACTATCGGTATCTAATTCTTTGATTTTTTTAAATTCAAAATCAGAATCAGAATCAGAATTTAACTTATTGTATTGTAATCCTATAATATTTCCCATTATTTATAATATATAATGATTATTCTTTATATATTATTATAAATAATCAATTATTAAATAAATAGGTATATAATGGCCTATTTTATTATTAATAACAAATTTTGCTAACATTCTTTCATATAATCTTTTAATTATTTTATAGTTGTCATCAATCTCTTTTAATATTCTAATTATATTAACGTGGGGTCCCCAGTTATTTCGACACATAATACTTGAACAACATAAACATATTGGATTTCTCATATTGTTTAAATCTATTGTATTGCGACAATGTATTAATGATTTATATTCATGATTATTAATGTAAACGGATGGGGGTCTAAAAGGATAATCCATGCCAATTTTAATTTTAATTGTTGCTATATTTTTTAATTCTAACATAAATATTAATTCTGTTGGCTGAATATTAATAAGGATTGGTTTATAAAAATCAACAAAGTTTTTTCCACCTGGGTTTTGTTCTGTTAAGAAATAAAACATTTCCTTTCTTACTCTTTTATTTGTTATGATTGATAATTCATGATTTATTATCTCACTCATTTATATTTTATATATTTTTGACTCTAAGGTTTATTTTGTATTATTACACCGGATTCACTATCAAATTTAATAGGTTTTGTAAATATTTTTATTATTTCATTTAGTTGATTTGAAATTTTTTCAATATCTAATTTTGAAAAAGATTCATTTATGGATTTCAATTGAGCATATAAATCATCAATCTTTAAAATAGATTTATTTAATATTGTTAATTGATAATTCAAATTTTTAATATTATCTAATTTTTTTGTTAATTCGGGGACATTTGTATTTTTAATTTGAATTCCAACATATATGAAACTTGAACATATCATAATTACACACATAAATAAAAAAAAAAATTTAAAAATATTACACCAATCATATTTTGATTCACTAGTAATATCTTCATTATTTCTAATAGTAATTCTACAATTATTGTTCATTTATAATAATTAATATTATTTTTTATTAGTGTTAACAGAAATCATAAATGAAATAAATAAACAAAATAAAAATATCAGAGACATTTTCCATTTATGTTTACATATTATAGGATCATCTATGCGTATATCAGTAGAATCACTTAGTTCATTCGTATTATATACATTATCTGTATCATTTTGTATTTCTAATATAACTTCTTTTGGTAAATTGAATTCAAGTTCTTCATTGTCGTTATTCGTTAATATAAAATCTCCCATATTTAATTCTTCGCGACAAGTAATACATTGATCATTATGCGAGGATAACCAATCATATAAACACGACTTGTGTATTTTATATTTACCGCATTTATGATTATAATTTATAGCGTCTTTTGTTTCATAACAAATAATACATTCATTATTATTCATATATAATTATATAATATTTATTATAATTATTTAAACATTGTTATAATAAATATAAAAAAAGAAATAAAAAATATTACAGAACTTAAAATACATATAATAAATTTTGCTCTATTTGTTGACTCTGTTACTATTACATGTGTAGTAAAACAATGTGGATTACTACTATATTCAGTATTATATTTATTTAATATTATATTTTTTTGCAAATTTATTATAGGGTCAACAATAGCATATCGTTTTAAGTATTTTGATTGTCTTTTTTTTAATTTGATTTTTACCACAACAAATTTTCGGCATATTATACATTCTTTATTTTTTTTATACCATGAATTTATACATTGTTTATGAAATGGATATACACCACAAGAATGAACATGCCAATAAATTTTATTTTTTTCAAAACAAACTAAACAATATTGTTCATCGTCTTTAATTCCAATTATTAAATCATCATTTTTTTCTTCTTCTTTTGGTAACTTTTCTGGTAACTTTTCTGATAACTTTTCTGATAACTTTTCTGATAACATCATTAATATATTGTTATATTAAAAATGATAATAAAGGATTAAATAGAAATAATATTATTATAATTCTAATGCAAAAAAAAAGATTTCATTGTGAATTTAAAAATTGTTATTGTAGAAAATTTCGATTTCATTGTAATAAATTATGTTTACATTGTAACCATTCTAGTATTTGGCATTCAAGAAAACATAAACCTCCGTCTGATTCATATTTATCATTTATTTCACCACGTTTACCTGCAAGAACACCATCATATGAAATAAATTATTTGATAACTAGAATTTTTGTTCCAGAAGCCATTCCAATTTCTAATGAAGAAATTAATGAAAATATAATTTATTGCGAAGCGATTGAAGTATTACCAGTATAATTAATTTATAGAAAAAGATGGTAAACCACGCGTCAAATCAAATAACCAATAATTTGGCCCTGAACGAATATTTTGCGGTGTCATAACACTATTTGACCAATCTTGATATGCGTTCATTGGCTTATCAAGTGAATATGTGTGTCCTGGACATTTCTTTGTTGTTTTTGGCAAGGGTGTTGTAACACCTAAACTATTCCAACTAAATGGTAATTTTGTACAAGGCCAATTATACTCTTTATTTTGCGATTCTCCAAGTTGTGGCCAATTATTTCTAATAACAGCAGGTTGAATATACCCAGAATCAAATCCTTCTATAACAGAACTTTCTAATGTTGAATTATTATTTCCGGGTATTTTATTAGTTAATTTATTTGGATGTAATACTAATGTTGAATTTTCAATAGTTGCATAATTAATATGTAATTTATTAATTTTATTGGCTTTAATGGGATTTACCGATTTTGTTCCCAATACTTCATTTCCAGTTGGAATTACTTCTGTTGGCAATGGAATCATTTGGTCTAATGATGGCATGCCAATATCATAATGTTTGAATGGGTAATTTGTAAAATCTGTTACTGTTGTGGCCCTATCTTTTATACTATTTCCTTTATATAAAATAACATTAATTTTCATTTTATACAAGGATACTGATATTCCTTTTGTTTCTGCAACAAAAATTTCATAAATATAATTTATTTTATCCAATGAATCAACACATGTTATTCTTCCATAATTTGTATTAATAAAATTGTATTTTGGACAATTTATTTTTTTTAAAACAATCTGTGTAATATTATCTAAGTCAAGTCTTATTTGTAATGGTGTTGTTGCAGGAATGTATTTTTTAGTTTTACCATTAATTGTTAATACATTACACCCAGATATATTACAATTTGAAATATTTTTAAGTTTATTATTAATTTGGTCAAGGGATTTCAAATGACCTGGATTATTATAAAAATCATCCTCATTATTTTTTGAAAAGAAAACTAATAAAATAAGTACAATTATAGCGACCAATATTAGTATTGTGGTATTCATATATTTATTATGAATATATTATTTAAAAAGTTTCTTTGCTTTTTTCTTTTTTTTAATTTTTTGTGTAACAACATATTCACCATTAACTAAATTTAAAAAATGCAAACTTGTGATTTTTTCTGTAAAAACATCAAATTCAATATCTTTTTTATATAATCTCCTTTTAACAATATCTTCATACATATATTTAGTTAAATTAACTGTATCCAAAAAATCATTTAATTTATTTTTTTTTTCTTTGGACGTTAAATCAGTCCACCCCTTCCTATCATTTTCATTATTTATATCACAGTGCAATAAATCATGTCCAATATCATAATTTGGCATTGTTTTCCCCTTCATTTCATTTAAATATTGAAGTTTTCCAATTTTTGCTGTAAATTTATTAACATCATATGAAATTTTATTAATATCCATTTCTTTATTAATCTTATTATTAGTTAATTCATAATTAACTTCATATTTTTCAAATTCTTGCTCTTTTTGAGCGTTTATGTTTTTTCTAATTTCATCAAATACTTCCATTTATAATTATATAAATTTATACTTATAAATAATAAAAAAGTAGTTTTTTTATAATTATTATACATTTATTCTTCGAATAAATATTTGTAATGCGCATTCTTTTTTTCAATAAGAAGAAACTTTGCTGGTATTTCATTAAAACCCATGTTTATTTCTGCTCTAATTGTAAAGAACGAATTCTGTGTGTTTTTATTAGAAATAATTATTTTTCCATCTTTCTTTCTTTTTTTTTGAAGAACAAAAATTTGAACTGGACACCCAAATATATATGAAAATGCAATTATTTCTGGTAGCCCACCCCATCTATCTGGTCTTTCAATTTTAACAAGTTTTGGTTTTCCTTTTTTTTTTCCACTTTTATATACTAAACCAATATCTTCATAAGTAAAATCTCCATCACCCGCAAAAATACTATATATATCAAAATATTGTCCACTACATTTAATATTATGTGTTGCTTGAACAATATTATCTATTGTTAATTCATTAAAATATAAATCATAATGATTTACAATCCAGTTCACTATAATCACCTGTATTCTTTCTGCTATATCTGTTTGTTCTAAAATGGATATTTTTTTTTTTCGATGTTCTCGAACAATACATTCCAATACTTTATCATTCATTTTTAATTTTTGATTGTCATATATATAATCCGCCATACATCTATATAAACATGCACCATCGTCAAGATTGTTTTTGATTTTAACTTTGTCTTTTTTTAACATTTTTATTATTATTATTTATATATTATATTTATTAAAATCATTTTTTTAAAGTAATTATCCCCCTTACCACTTCTACATACCACTACATATATACGGCAATATAAGTTAACCAATATTGTTCATTAAAAAATAATGTTTACGAAAATGGGTATTATATATATATATATATAATATAAATGCATGGAATCTATAATAGAACAGTTAATGTTTTAACTGGAAAAAAAAGTAAATTTACATCCCCAATGAATCTTATTATAGGTTTTATACTTTCTTTGTTTTTTAGTTTTATAACATATTTATATTTTGAAAAAAAATATAAAAAAAAGGAGAATAACCCTATTATACCATCTATAATTGTAGGGCTTTTTACAATGTTAATGTATAATATGTTAACAAGACCAATTGGTATTACTTTTTAAAACAATGGTGTTCCTTTGCCTGCTTCTGCTCGACATATCATACATTTATGACTATGTTGAGTTAACCAAGGTTTAACATCCATTGAAAAATAATGTTTACAGGGTAAAATGACAACATCATCATTATCTTTAAAATCTTCTAATGTCAAAGAACATTTTGTATTTTTTGGATAATTAGAATCATCTTTTACTGCACTATATTTTTTAATTGGGAGTTGATTGAAATCATACTCTTTTAAAACAACTTTAACATCCTCTTGATTAACATTTTGTTCTTGAACTTGTTGTTGCAATTGTTGCAATATTTGCGGTGTTTCTGTAAATAAATTTCCAATAAATTGGGTTGTTGAGCCCGGTGCAGCCAATAATCCATTTAAAATTGAATTTCTAATTTCTGTTCTAAATAAATCAGAATTAATTAAATTTGTAATATCTTCTTGTCCTTGGTCTAACTGTTCATTATTATTACTTTCATTATCTCCTATATCATGAATATTTTCTGTTGATAAAATATTATTTAAAAAAGTACGTAAGTTGGCTCTTACACCATTAACAGGTATTTCATCTATTTCTTCTATAAGTTCTGGCATACTATCATAAGAATCAGTTGAATCATCAGAATCATTTGCAATAGATTCTTCATAAGATGATGGATTCGGTGGTTGAAATATCCTTCTATTTATTTGAGATGAAAATCTTGAACAATTGTATTCATTCTGTAGATACATTGCCATATCATGATCTGCAATTTCTCTCTGATAGTTAATATATTTATTAACGAGAATTGAATTCTTGATTTTTCCTTCATCGTTTTTTTCACGTTCATAAACTTTAATTTCAGTAATATTTTCATGTTTGAATTCATCTGATAATAAAACATCAGTACCTACATTAATTATTTCTATTGTAATTTCTTCTGTTTCTTCATTTGTTTTTTTCATATAAATTTCAATTAATTGAATAGCATAAATATAACTATTCAGCGTAGAAACTATTTTTTTAATTAGTTCTCCATATTTTTTACAATCTTCGAGCTTGATGTTGTAATCTGTTGTGTCATTTTTTGATATTAGTTTTAACATTTTTAATATACTATATTAAATGAAATTAAATTTAAAATCAGTTTTTATGGTTTTTTTATCAAAAAGTATATAAAGGCAATGTTTTAATAATGGATTATAACAATGAACACATCAACAAAAAATAATGATACGGAAGGTAACGATGGATTTACCATTTTTCGTAGAACAAGACATGTGAATAATCGTTCCGGTGATCGGTCAAGTAATCGGTCAAATAATCGGTCAAATAATCGGTCAAATAATCGGTCAAGCAATCGTGGGCAAGGAAATACCCGTCGTAATGAGAGAATGACTCTTCTTCATAATGTCGCAAGCGGTGATATTGACCCAGAAACAGCAGTCAATCTTCTTAATCGGTCATATTCACATCAACCTGCAAGATATCATCATAGTATAACACGAGACGGGAAAGTAGAAATTAATGGATTTATTGCAGAACAGTCGGTTGTTCTTTATATCGATGAGTGGCAAAAATTTGCGTCTTACCTTGGAGGAAATAACTTCAAAAATTTCGTTGAATATAATAAAGATAGACTTAAAACAAAACGCCCTCCAAGAAAACCACGAACAGAAACTCAAACTAATACAACTAATACAACTGATACAACTGATACAACTGATACAACTGATACAACTGATACAACTGATACAACTGATGTAACTGATACAACTGATGCAATTGATACAATTGATACAACTGATGTGTCATACGAGGAAGTAACCGAGGCATAATAAATATATTTATATTATATAATATTATAATATGAATAAGGAAATATATGGCATTATCTCTTCAAAGAAAAGAATATTAGTTATAGGAGATTTACACGGTGATTATGATGCAACTATCAAATGCTTGTATAAGTCTGGTGTTATAACTAAGAGTATAAAATGGAAGGGAGGTGAAACAGTTATTGTGCAAATGGGGGATCAGGTAGATAGAGGGGGGAGAGGATATAATATTAAAGATGAAAATTCAGATTTAAGAATAATAAATTTATTTGCGGAGTTACATTTACAGGCAATTAAGGTTGGTGGGGGGGTTTATTCATTAATAGGGAATCATGAATTAATGAATGTAATGGGTAATTTTGATTATGTTAGTCCACTGGGTATAAGTGAATATGGTGGAAAATTAAATAGATATAAATTATTTAAACCAGGAGGGATGATTGCAAGATTATTATCAGAAAGATTTATTATATTAAAAATAGGCAATTGGATATTTGTTCATGGTGGAATTAGTATTAAATTAATAAAAAAATATAGTATTCAAACTATTAATTTATTAATGAAAAAATATTTATTAGGAGATATTAAATTAGAGGATACAACAAAATTTAAAAAAATGTTTCTTCATCAAGATGGATTTTTATGGAATAGAAAAATGGCAAAAAGTCATCCAAATTGTAATAAAGTTTATAAATCACTTACATTGTTGGGTTCAAAATTTATTGTTATTGGACATACGCCCCAAGATGATGGAATTAATTGTAAATGTGATAATAGATTATGGAGAGTTGATACTGGAATGTCCAAAGCATTTGGACCCGATTCAGAGGAAAGAGTTCAAATATTAGAGATTTTAAATGATGGTGGAACAATTAGAATTATAAATTTATAATTATATAATATAATGAAATTTATAAATGAAATTGAAAGAATGTTTCCACTTTTAATAATGTTATATATTTTTTATAAAGCAATTGAATATGGTGATTGGAATTTACTAGGTGCATACATATTAAATAATATGAGTAATCATGTATTGAAAGAATATTTATTTAAACCAATTATGGGAGATAAATCATTTTTCTTACTTGGTAAAGGAACAAGACCACTGGGGGCTAAAAATTGTAAAATATTTTCTGATGGAACAATATCAAAAAGTTATGGCATGCCATCAGGTCATGCTCAATCAATTTCATTCTTTTTAGTAAATGAATTAACTGGTGATAAAGATTATGTATATAAAATAATATTAAGTATTGTGTCTGTTTTTATGATTTATAGTAGAGTTAAATTAGGATGTCACACTTTTCAACAAGTTATTGTAGGGAGTATAATGGGCATTATTGCATTTTGGATTTATGATTTTTATAATAAAGATTCGATGAACCTATTACGACATAAAGATGTAACCATATAATGGTTGTCCGTCTTCATCTCGTATAATCAGGGGTTTCCAAGGATATTTCTTGAGTCCCTTGGAAATCGACTCCATTGCTATATCACACTCCAATGCAAAAGCATCACAGTTTCCAATACTGATGGATTTGTCATGATATTGGAACACAAATCTCAAAATCACCCCCCCCTGCATACTATTCTTATGTACAGTATGCGTATCCGCGAAACGGATACATGGACCTATCATTTTCCCCATTTTTTTTATTAGAACTTTATCTATTTCTTTTTTCAGAACTTTATATTTATTATCGATATAGGGGAAATCCCCCTGCATACAACTATATATTCCATCATCATTATTCCACTCCTCTCTAATACGTGATGGAATCAAATTTATATCCACCTCTATATTCTCGTGTGTTAAACCATCTAGGTCCCATTCTTCCATATTATTTTTTAGTTTTTCACTTGTCGTTGACATTTGTAGCGATCACATATATATATATTAAATAGGATGAACTAAGTGGCATTTTTATTTTTTATTTTCAAAAAATGCGTTACGTTTTTATAAGCCCTTAGAGTTCATCTAAGGGTTTGTCTACTCCGTTGGGAAATTCATTGAACCCTTAGTTCATTTACTCCTTTGGGAGATTCATTGTCATCTGTGTTGAAAATAGCATGCATAAGAGCCTTTTCCGCTGTCGGGCGGTCATTTGGGTCAAAAGACATCATCTTCATCAACAGGTCAAATATCATTCTAATGTGTTCTTCTCCACGTTTTTCTGATGCGTGTGAAACACGTTCATTCATCACTCCATTAAGGACAATTGTCAAGTTTGATTTCGTGAGAAGAATATTTTTATAGTACTTGTCTGCACATTCTCTGTGACGCCTCATCCTTACATCTTCTTCAAAATGTAAAAAAAGATCCTCGGATAAAGGATGTCCACACACCAATTCTAAGATACTTACACCTAATGCGTAAATATCAACCTTGTGCCAGTCAAATGGATTACCAATCTTGAATGCCTCGGGCGGTCGATACCACCTTGTCACCACATATTGTCTGGGATTGTACATCTTAGTACCTGGTCCAGGCAAACAAGCCAAACCAAAATCACAAAGACGTGCTCTAATCTTTTCTCCACTTCCAGAAGCGAGTATGTTTTTTGGCTTGATATCTAAATGACCAATTCCTCTTTCGTTAAGTGAAACTAATGCTTCCATAATTTGTCTAAAGATGGATATGATTTCTCCATAATTGAACGAACCTTCAGAAATGTCACGCTCTTCTCGGCACATAAAGAGGTAACCATATAATGGGACACCATATTCATCATACGTAACCTCTGGTTCCCAAGGATTTGACACAACTCCTGGAATTTGAGATTTCATCATCTTCAATGCAAATGACCGTTCTATTCTAAAAGAAACCATGGCACCATCATCGACTTTGCCATCATGACCACGAAGGCTTACTTTCTTCACCACTTTGTCTGGGTGATCAATAATAGTAGATACTTTTCCAAATGCACCGTTGCCGACTTCTTGACCTATAAGATTTGGTATTTCACTATTTATTGAAGAAGAACGTTTTCGCTTTTTATCTGTTAACATTTGTAGTGATTACATATATATATATTAAATAGGATGAACTAAGTGGCATTTTTATTTTTATTTTCATTTAACAGTTACTTCCTCTACGATTTGCGCGTGCTGTTCTACCATTTGGACAACATCCGTGACGTGTTCCTGCACAACCACCAATTAATCTTTTTGGATAACAGTTAGTGCCTTCTGGGTCTTCTTTTGCTGTTTCTCTGTCAGGACAACATCCAAATCTTGTTCCACGACAACCTCCAATTATTCTTCTATGATGTGGATGATGTGGATTTGTACTCCTGACCATAAGTACTACACTTACTACAATTAGTATAATTAATATTGACAACAAAATTGCTGATAATAGTTCGTCCATTTTATATTATAAAGCAATAAATAAAATTATTTATTATATCAATAAATAATATAATGAAAATAATATTAGCATTCGCAATTATATTATTTGTTGCTTACTGCATCTACTGTAAATTTAATGTAAAAGAAGGATGGGTTGATTACATCCAAGAACCATATAAATACGTTAAAGAAGGTTCTGATCCAATGCACTATTACAGGAGAGATAGATATAGAAAACCATACAGAGATGGATTTAAATTTAATCAATCATATCCATACCAACATCAAGAACCATTACCTTAAACAAAAAATGATTTTTTATTAATTAATTATAGTAATATTTAATTAACAAATGTCAAATAAAAATAAAAATAATTCAAGAGAAGGGTACGTCCAATGTCGTACCTACAATGGAGTAATTAAATACTCACAAACAGGTAAATTTAAGTCACTATTTAATAATAGAATTTCAAGAAAATCATATGATACTGCAAAAGATGCTGCTAGATCATATGATATGAGGCTTGTAGATAACAAGTCTTTATTTCCATTAAATTTTTCTGATAAAAGAGATGAATACAATAAAGAA
>Ga0115003_10000470_pt1 | contig 35573 bp, 40 predicted proteins | sample ArcticOcean_MG_C_7_FD_88736 | JGI IMG/M metagenome (GOLD analysis project Ga0115003, IMG submission 88736) | Marine microbial communities from western Arctic Ocean - ArcticOcean_MG_CB11_88 | ecosystem: Environmental > Aquatic > Marine > Oceanic | place: Arctic Ocean: Canada Basin | collected...
CCTAACTGAAATACGTTTTCTGGATTAGACATAATTGGACTGATGAAATCTTGATCACCGGACATATACCGAACAATCTTTGAAGGGTCACCTCTTCTAGAAGGATAATCGGTTTCAAGCTCTTGTTCTGTTAAATACTGCATGAACGTATCTAAACCTTCATCCATCCATCCCCACTGACGTTCATCAGAGTTTACAATCATTGGGAAATAGTTATGTCCAACTTCGTGAATGATAACGCTAATCATTCCGTATTTAACACGGTCAGAATAGGTTCCATCTTCATTAGGTCTTCCATAATTCCAGCAAATCATGGGATATTCCATTCCTTGGTTTTTTGCATGAACAGAAACTGCTTTTGGGTACGGATAGTCAAATGTGTATTTTGAATATACTTCTACGGTGTGGGCAACTACTTTGGTAGAATACTCTTCCCATAACGGATTTCCTTCTTTAGGATAAAGAGAAGCAGCGATTACATTTTGACTTCCCACTTTAACAGCCATCATATCCCAAATAAAGCGTCTAGAGGTTGCGAATCCAAAGTCACGTACATTCTCAGCTACAAACTTCCATGTACTTTTTTTAGTTGCTTTAGTCGCTTCTTTTGCTTCAGCTTCTTCCTGCGTTACAATTAGAACAGGCTCGTCGAAGGTGTTTAATGCTTTTTTGTACCGTTGAAACTCGGTACGAGAAAGAACATCTTTAGGGTTTTGCAACTCCCCTGTTGCCTCCATAATGTGATCTTCTGGAACGGTAATATTGACCTCATAATTTCCGAAGTTTAATGCAAATTCACCATTACCCCAAAACTGATAGTTCTGCCATCCTTCAACATCATTATAAACCGCTAGTCTAGGGAAAAATTGAGCAATTACATAAGCTCTATTATCGTCTTCAGGGAAATACTCGTATCCAGAACGGGCTCTGTCTGTAACATGGTTATTTACATTATACCACCATTTGATTGAGAACACATATTGTGCTCCACTTTTTAAAGGAGTAGGAAGATCAACCCGCATCATGGTTTGATTTATGATATAGCGTAAAGGTTTCCCGTTTGCATCTTTAACATGTTGTATGTTAAATCCTCCATCGAAAGGTTCATCCATTGTCTCGCTGACAAAGCTTTCAACTCTTTTTAAAGGGGAAATGCTGGAGTTGTTTTTTTCTAAAGCCGGCGCATCTTTTGTCCGAATATTCTGATCTAATTGAACCCAGAGATAAGCAAGTTCGTCTGGAGAATTGTTTGTATACGTGATGGTTTCTTCACCATAAAGCTTGGTGTTTTCGTCATCCAATTCGATATTCATAACATAATCTACTTGTTGTTGATAGTAATCAACACCAGGCGCTCCTGAAGCAGTTCTAAATCGATTTGGAGTAGCAAACTCTTCATAGAGTTGCTTGAAATTGTTGTTGTTTTTGTGACCAGCTTGGGTTTTAGTTGGAGTTTCTTCTTGAGCAAAAAGAGCTCCTGAAAAAATAAAAACAAAAGCGAAAAATGAAAAAATGTGTTTCATAGGGTTATTGATAAGATTTAATTTGATTGAAAAATAATCTTTTTTTAGATTAATGAATCCATAATTGTGCTAAAATTGTTTTTGAAGCATCCATTAGGAAGCTCTTTTTTGTGTTTGTAGTTTTTAAATGAACTATATTTTGCTGCCCCAACCGAAAAGGAATCAAGATTGTATTGTGGATTTCAAAACTTGTAGGCGACGACACCTCTATAGCCTCAGCGAAGATTAGGATTTGATCCTCTTTATATTGTCTCCCAATATAATTGATCGCAACTTCTTTTTTATTAAAAAATAAATTAAAATTGTTTTTAAAAAAAACGTTAACCAAGGAGTCAATTTTTGCAGGCTCAAGATCGGGTTGAAGTTGAATTTTATCTTCGGTTTGGGCATTGAAGTAAGCCTCTAAATCATCAATAAAAACTCGGGTAGTAACCTGTAATTGTTGTTTGTCTTCAACGAAAACCACTTCAGTACTGGAAACATAATAGTCATGAAGGCTACTTGAACTACTCAAGAAGGTGAAGACAAAAAACAAAATAGTAGCGGTTCTAATCTGGCACATTGGTTTGCGTATAAATTTTAAGGTAATCAGAAAACGTTTGAACTACTTCTTGATGTCTGCTTTGATTGAATAATAGAAGTAATGTTGTGTTTTCATTACATCCCAAAACAAAGTCATAGATTTGCTCTGGTTCCAAATTATAATTTTCTGCAAAAAAATACAATCCATAAAATTCAATAATCTTTAGCATAGTTTTAAATTCTTTGTCTTGTTTACGTTTCAATTTTAATTTCCGATAGTAGCCTGAAACATATTTATATACCGCTTCAACATCAACCTGAACCAAAGCAAGCCCTAGTGCCATCTCTTTAATTGAAGGGATTCGTTCTTTTCGTTGCCCTTTAAACCCAGGAATACCTACATCATAAAAATTTAAAGGTCTGGGGATATTTGCATTGGCTATATCTGAAGATAAGTTTCCAGACAAATCGTGGGGCCTCACAACTACTTCATCGAGTTCATTAACAAAAGCATCTAAATAAACGGTTATTATTTCTGAATCAAAAACCGATTGACTAATAATCAACTCTTTGAATTTAAATTGAATTCCAGAAAACTGCAAACGCTCGCCTACTTGGACGGATATCTCAAAAAAACCATTGGCGTCTGAAATAACGGCATTCGCACGAGAAGTATTTACCACATGAATTCCAGAAAGCGAAAGATTCTCGTGTGCTAGTTTACCTTGAAGTAACTTGAATTGTTGGCTATAAAGAGATCCGCCGGAAAGGCAAATAAAAAAAGTAACGATACCCAAAATGGTTTTCACCTAACTTTGGTCTTGTATTCCTGACTGGCTTTCACTAGATAATCGATTAACTGAAACTCCATATCTTTCTTGAAAAGTTTTTGCGTGGGTAAAACACGATCCATTTCCATTAAAAAGCCTTCTGTTTCTTCTGCGCTCAGTCCAAGGTCCTCATTGAAAAAAGCAGTTTCAAATAGATAAGGCAGTACTTCGCTAGGGATTAGTTTCTTCTCAGAATCTCCTTTATTTTTAGACAGCAAACGCCCCAAAAGCTTGGCAACATTTACAAAATTGAGTCCATTAGCGAGTTGACGATGATCGGCAGCTCTGTTGATTAATTTGGTTGATTTATCTTGGGTATAGTCTACACGTTTGAACTCTTCTTTTTTCATGTCCAGGAATTTTTGCTGGTTTTCGGGGCCAACAACAACCTCATCCAAAATATTAATCCGTTCGTTTATTGAAACTACAATACGATTCTTTTTAATCATTTCAGCTGTGACCTTTACTGTTCTGATCTTGTATTGAACTGATGAAAAAATAAGCTCATCACCCACTCGAACTGGGATTTCAAATTCACCTTCTCCGTTTGTGATTGTATTGAGTTGTGCAGTGTTATTGACAATATTAGCTGCAATCACATTACTGTTTCTATAAAGCAAGCGCCCTTTTATGGAAGTTCTGCTTTCTTGTCCAAAATTTAAATAAGAACAAAGGAGTGCTAAAAAAAGAAGTTTAGTCTTCATTGTTTAAAAATAAAAATATAATCCCTACGACCAAGAGAAGAGATGTTAATATTACTGTTAAAGTATTATACTCTTTGAATTTCGTTTCCTTAAAAAAAGGCATAAAAAAAGAGCGAGAGACCGGGTTCGAACCGGCGACATTCAGCTTGGAAGGCTGACGCTCTACCAACTGAGCTACTCTCGCTTTTCAAATGCTAATATAACACTTCTTTACAAATCTTTGAAAAAATGATAGCCTAAGATTTTAAAACCTTGATTATAATAAAACTTATGTGAAGCCGTATTTTGCACGTAAGTATTGAGTTCTAAAGACTCACACCCTTTAGCCTTACAGTACGAAGCAATATATTCGAACATTTTATCTCCAAGGCCTTGCCCTTGATATTGGGGTTGAATAAAAACATGGTCCGGCTCGCAACTCATTCCAGCATAATGCCGGGTTTGAAACCAAAGGCCACAGACACCGATCAGTTTTTCGCCACTTAACACGCCTAAGCATTCGTAATTCTGAGTAAACATGGCTTCAAAACGTGAGCGAAGAACCTCATCTGAGAATTTATCATTGGTGAATTCCTGTATTAAAGGAATGATACTTGATATTGATTCTTTGTTAAGAATTTGAAATTGAATGTCCATAATGTAAAAGATAAAGTATGAAGTTACAAAAAGAGGGGTTCTTTATCATTAACAAGTATAAATAAAGTAGTTCTCCTTTTGATTTTCTATTTTTATAAAAAAAGAACATCCCACTATGGAAATCAGAACCATATCCAGCAGTCAGACATTCGAGATACGGCATCCTATTTTGAGGGCAGGGCAGCCTTTAGGAAGCTGTAAATTCGTTGGAGATGATGATGATGAAACATTACATTTTGGGGCTTACGATGAAGGGAATCTTATCGGAATTCTTTCGTGCTACGTTAACAATGGTACGCATTTCACTCAAGGAAAAAATTATCAAATTCGTGGGGTCGCTGTAGTCGAGAAATTACAGCAAAAAGGTATAGGAAAAGTGCTTATGCTTCATGCCGAAAAAGTATTAAAGAAGAAAGGATGTGATCACGTTTGGCTCAATGCTCGGGTGATTGCAAAATCTTTTTACACAAAACTGGATTATCTCGAAATCGGAACTGTTTTTGAAGTGCCTATAATTGGAGCGCATCAAAGTTTTTACAAAAAATTAAATCAATGAAAACAACCACATTCCTGTCTCTTTTTTTACTTCTCAATTCACTCCTGCATCTTTCTGCTCAGGAGCCTAGTTCATTGTCATCGCAAACATTGCTTTTAACTGGTCAAGGGTCCCCAGTGCTGATTGGAGACCAATATAAACTTGTTAAAGAAGCAGCAGTCGCATTTGAAAAGATGACACTGGCAGCTGCCCAAGACAGCATTATAATACAGGCTGTATCTAGTTATCGGAGCTTCGACAGACAATTGGCAATTTGGAATCGTAAATTCACTAAAAACGAAACCTTAGGATTGACTCCAGAACAAAACATAAAAAAGATAACCGAATACTCTACAATACCCGGGACTTCTAGGCATCATTGGGGTACCGATATTGATTTAATCGCAGCGGAACCAAAAGTTGAAGGGGATGTTTTGTTAGCTCGATTATTTGAAAACGAAGGACCATACGCTGCTCTTAAAAATTGGATGGACGAACATGCGAACTCGTTTGGTTTCCATTTAGTCTACACAAAAGAAGACAAGCGTAAGGGTTTTCAATATGAACCGTGGCATTACAGTTATTTACCTACATCCAAAAAGTATCTTGAATGGTATTTAAATCTTGAGTTAGAATCCATTCTAAAAAACAAAAACATCCTAGGAGAAGAATATTTTACGGAGGAATTCAATCAACACTATCTTGAAGAATATATATTAGGAATTTCATCCGATTTACTATTCCAGAAGAAAGAATAGTCTCAAGAATAATTTTCTATATGGGCAATTAAGCTTTCTTTTTGTGCTTTTGAGATCTCTATGTTTTTCTGAGAAACTAAGTTACAAACGAATTCGTCTTCCTCCTCATCAGGGATTATGTTTTGCAACTTATCTAAATTCACTAACAAACCAGGAGTTACTTCAAAAATATTAGAATGTGATTGTGTTAACTTAAAGAAAGTTTCAAAACTCGTTTTGTAATTATAAAGGACTCCATTATCAAATTGAACTAAAGTACCATCACTTTTTTTTCTGATGTAGCACAGGTTTTTAATTTTTATTACTGGAACAATTGTAGTGTCTTCAGTATCTGGAACTGTAAACAATCTTTTGGAATCTAATTTATCTCTCAACACACAATCTTTCTTGTATGTTATGATTTGCGATAAGAGTTCTTCAAAATCAACTTGAATTAAAGGTCTTACTATGGATTTATAAAAACATACTGCATCATTTTTTTTAAGCTTACTTGGCACGTTTGAGCACATTTTAATAACCCAAGGAGTTTGCATCTCCAGGCTTTTCATAGGGAAGGCTGATCCAGCTAAGTCAAGAAATTCATCTTCTACAAAAACGAAATCAAGGTTACTTTGCTTAAGAACCAAGGCAGCTTCTAATGGTTCAAAAATGGGCTGAACTTTTATACTACTCCAACTCCATGATTTGAAAAATAAATGGTTCTTTTTGTAATTAGAACGGGTCGTTAACCATACTCCAGTTATCAGCATAAAAATATTATTTATCTTAAAATTACTCTATTCATATAATTTAAAATAGAACAAAACAGCTAATTGGTGTGATTTGGGGATAAGTGGTAGGATTTATTTAGTTTATGGTTTTTTGTGGTTTACGTATTCCTCAAATATTTCATCAACCCTTCGTACCGCCTTCTTGAAATAGGTAAAGCATCTCCATTACTCATTTCACAATAGCTTCCAGACTTCTTGTTAATGTTTAGTAAATGAGAAAGATTCACGATGTAGGTGTTGTGAATTCTAAAAAATAAGGCAGAGTTCAAAAGTCCTTCAAATTCTCCTAATGATTTTGAAGCCATAATTTTCCGTTTGTTGTTAGACAAAATAAATTCCGTGTAGCGTCCATTGGATTGCATGTAAATGATTTCTTTTGGGTCAATAAAATCTATCCTGTCTGAACCAGAAATAGTCAGAAAATTCATCGGATGTTTTCCTAAAACAGAATTAGAAAGATTACTGATTTGAGATGAATCTAAATACTCACTAGTCTTCCAACCTTTATGTATCTTTCCTACGGCAGCAATCAAGTCATCTATCAAAATTGGCTTCAATAAATAATCCGCCGTATTGAATTTAAAAGCCTTAATAGCATATTCATCATAAGCCGTAGTGAAAATGATTTTGTATTTCTTAAATTTAACTTCTTTCAACAAATCAAAAGCAGTGTTCTCGTCTAGAACAATGTCCAGAAACAACAAATCAGGCTTCAATTCATCAATTTGCTCTAAAGCATCTTGGTAGGTCAAACATTCCGAAATAACCTCAACATCCAAACAATACTTTTTGACAAAATGCGAAAGTAGATCCAAATTGTTTTTTTCGTCGTCAATTAAAATAGCCCTTAACTTCTCCATTATAATTTATTTATTATGCCGCTTTTTTCTTCTCTAAAAGGGATGGTCAAAATTGATCGCGTCCCACTGTGTTTCTTATTTGGAAACACATCCTCCATATAGAAATTAGTCTTGGTGTCTTGTAGATAATTAAAAATATCAATCCGTTCTTTCATTATTTGATTTGCAAAAGATTTATGCACGCCGCCTTTTTGATTCTTTCGCAAAAGAGCCGATTCTTTTCTCCCGACACCATTGTCTTCAACTTTTAAAATCAAAATGTTTTTCACACGCTCAATTTTTAAAATAATTATACATTTGTTTTTTAGTGATGAAACTCCATGAATTATGGCATTTTCGACCAAAGGCTGAAGCATCATTGTTGGTAAAAAACACTGCGTAACGTCAACAGTAGAATCTACATCAATCATAAAATTGATTCCATTTTCTAAGCGCATGTTCTGTAACTCTACATAGGAGTTCAGGTATCCCAGTTCATCTTCTAACGAAATCATTTCACTGTTCGTCATTTCTATAGTAAATCGGAGTAGTTTGGAAAAAACACCCAAGTACCTATTTGCCATCTGTTCCCCTTGAAGCATCATCACACTCTGAACACCATTCAGCGCGTTGAAAATAAAATGGGGGTTCATCTGAGCCCTTAGAGAGTGAGCTTCTAGTTTTGCAATTTGTTGTTGGAATACAATTTCTTGCTGCGAACGGTCTTTCGTAAAAAAGAACATCAGCAAGATCGTAATGAAATTACTCACGATTAATGGGATTGCCCATTCATAATTACCATCCTCAAATTGAAACATAAAAAACATAGATGTATTCACAAATACTTTTAAAAGTATTGGCAAAAATATATGAGCAAAAGTAGTAATATACATTATAGTATGCAAAATTTAGGGTAATAAGATTGTAAACATACAAATAATCAAAAACATTCTTAGCTTATTTTTTATGTCTATCTTTATTTTCAAATAAACACAAACTCAAATTTAGAAATGAAAAAAAGCTACTATCAACCCGAAGATCTCAAAAAATTCGGTAAAATCAATGAATGGAATGAGGTCTTAGGTTCTAAATTCTTTGACTACTATAACAGTGTTTTCGAAGAAGGATCACTTTCTGCTCGAGAAAAATCTCTAATTGCGCTTGCGGTATCTCATGTAATACAATGCCCTTATTGTATTGATTCCTACACAAAAGATGGTTTACAAAGAGGAATTGAAAAAGAAGAAATGATGGAAGCAGTGCATGTTGGTGCTGCGATTAAAGCTGGAGCTACATTAGTTCATGGAGTTCAAATGATGAGTCGTCACGATCAATTGAGCATGTAATATGAAAATAAAATCCCTAAAAGCTCGACAAGATTCTCTTGCACAAACCAAAAAACAACTCGAAATACTTTCAGGTGGAATTTTCAAAGACGGAAGTCTTCCAACCTTTAAAGAAAAAGTAAAATCAAGCAACTTGCCCCCTGTACGTCCTACTGCATTAGACATATTGCAAATCAATGTTGGCTATATGTGCAATCAGGTATGTTCGCATTGTCATGTAGATGCTGGTCCAGACAGAAAAGAAATAATGACCCATGAAACCATGGAACAGATTTTGACTGTACTACAAAACAATACAATCAAAACCGTAGACCTTACCGGTGGGGCTCCAGAAATGCATCCAGAGTTTCGTTGGTTTGTAGAAGAGATTCGTAAAACTAAGGTTGAAGAAATTATTGTTCGCTCTAATTTGACTATTATTTTAGCAAACAAAAAATATCATGATCTTCCTGAGTTTTTTGCTAAACATAAGGTTCATGTGATTTCTTCGCTCCCTTTTTACAAAAGAGGCAAGACAGATAAACAAAGAGGTGATGGTGTTTTCGACTCTTCGATTAAAGCATTACAAATGCTCAACAAAGTAGGGTTTGGAATTGCTGAAGACTCTCTTGAATTGGATTTGGTGTATAATCCTTCGGGTGCGTTTTTACCAGGAGATCAAAAAGCATTGGAATTGGATTTTAAAAAAGCATTGAAAGAAGATTTCGATATCGAATTCAATCAGCTTTTCTCGATCACAAATCTTCCGATCAGCCGCTTCTTAGATTACCTTATTGCTTCAGAAAACTACGAAGAGTATATGTATTCTCTCGTAGAAGCTTTTAATCCGATGGCAGTTGAAAATCTCATGTGTACCAATACCATTTCAGTAAGCTGGGAAGGCTTTCTGTTTGATTGCGATTTCAACCAAATGTTGGACTTAAAAGTTGACGCATCTACAACACACATTAGCGAGTTTAACACTGAGTCACTTTCGGATCGAAACATTCGTTTATCCCAACATTGTTATGGCTGTACAGCTGGCGCAGGAAGTAGTTGTCAAGGAAATATTGCCTAGAATTTTAAAAATGAACAAAAGACTACTTCTAGTTTTCACAAAAAACCCTCAGCTCGGAAAAGTTAAAACCCGATTAGCAAAATCAATCGGTGATGAAAAAGCACTTTTTATATTTAGAAAATTAATTGAAAAAACAGCCCAAACTATTGGCTCAATACCTGTCCATAAAAGCCTATATTATTCTGACTATATTGAGAATGAAGATCCATGGGACACACAAGTTTCTGAGAAGAAAATTCAAAACGGAGAAACTCTTGGCGAACGAATGAGCAATGCCTTTCAGGATGGCTTTGAAAAAGGTTTTGAACAGATTGTAATTATTGGAACTGACCTTTGGAATCTTGAATCAAACGACATTGATCAGGCATTTAGAGCTCTCGAAACAAATACAGCTGTAATCGGTCCAGCAACAGATGGCGGATATTACCTTCTCGGACTTTCACAATTAATCCCTGAAGTTTTTAAAAACAAGAATTGGGGAACAGCATCTGTATTTAAAGACACCATGGATGACTTTAAAGAACGAAAAGTAGCGCTTCTAAAACCAAAAAACGATGTTGATTATTACGAAGACCTTCGTACATTTCCTGAACTATTAAACCTACTCGACCAATGACAACCATGATACAACAGCTTGAAGAAAGCACACAGTTTTTGAAAGATCAAGGAATTGAATCCGGTGCAGTTGGTATTATACTGGGAACAGGTTTAGGAGATTTGGTAGATCATCTAAAAATAGAAAAGGAAATTCCTTTTGATGCTATCCCTCACTTTCCAGTAGCTACCGTAGAGTATCACAGTGGAAAATTAATATACGGAATTCTTAATTCTAAAAAAGTTCTTGTCTTCCAAGGTCGTTTTCATCTTTACGAAGGCTATAATTTTTTCGAAATCACTTACCCCGTTCGAATACTCCATGCGCTTGGTGTTCAAAAACTAATCTTAAGTAATGCAGCTGGTGCTGTCAACTTAAGTTTTAATAAAGGAGAAATTATGTTGATCGAAGATCACATTAACCTACAAGGAGGCTCACCTCTTGCCGAGAAAGGCACTGATGTTCTTGGTAATCGCTTTGTGGACATGAGTGAACCGTATTGTCCAGAAATGACTCAAAAGGCAAAAGCAATTTCATCGGAAGATGGCATCACACTCCACGGTGGAGTTTATGCTGCAGTAGTTGGCCCGCAGCTTGAAACAAAAGCAGAATATCGTTACCTAAAAATAATTGGTGCAGACGCCGTGGGAATGTCTACAGTCCCTGAAGTGATTGTCGCGAATCAACTCGAAATGGATTGTATTGCTTTCTCTGTACTGACTGATGTTTGTAATCCCGACAACTTAAAACCTATTGACATTCCCGACATAATGGCCATGGCTAAAAAAGCGGAACAGTCTTTGATTATGTTAGTAAAAAAAATAATTTCATCCCTATAAATTAGAAATAAAATGAGCTACTTAGAAGTAACTAAAGATGTTTATAAAGAAGCTGCATTAACACCCGATGTCGGGCTATGCTGTACTACTACGCCCATTTGGCAATTTCCGGGACTTCAAATCCCAACCATAATGCAAGAAATGAATTATGGTTGTGGATCTACTGTCCACCCACGCGACCTAGTTAACAACCCAAAAATTCTATATGTTGGAGTGGGCGGAGGTATGGAGCTCCTTCAATTCTCTTATTTTTCTAGACAAAAAGAAGGTGTCATTGGAATTGACGTAGTCGATGAAATGCTTGAAGCTTCTCGCAAAAATTTTGTGCTCGCTGAGAAACAAAACGATTGGTTCCAATCCGATTTTGTGACTCTAAAAAAAGGAGATGCCTTAAATCTTCCAGTAGCAGATAATAGCATTGATGTTGCAGCGCAAAACTGCCTGTTCAATATTTTTAAAATGGAGGAGCTTAAAAAAGCCCTAGAAGAAATGTATCGCGTGCTGAAACCACACGGTAGGTTAGTGATGAGCGACCCTACCTGCGAGCAACCGATGAACGAAACACTTCGAGAGGATGAACGTCTAAGAGCCTTGTGTCTTTCTGGATCAATTCCATTGGCTGATTACGTAAAAATGTTAACCGATGTTGGATTTGGAACCATTGAAATTAGAGCCAGAAGACCGTATCGTATTTTAGATCCCAAGCACTATGCTACTGAAGAACACATTTACATTGAAAGTGTTGAAGTCTGCGCTATTAAAGACCCAATGCCAGAAGATGGCCCTTGCATCTTTACTGGAAAATCTGCAATCTATTTTGGAGGTGAAGATTTTTTTGATGACAAAAAAGGACACGTATTGCTACAAAACCAGCCCATTGCAATTTGTGATAAAACCGCTGGTGATCTAAATAACATTAATCGAGACGATATCTTCATCAGTGAATCTACTTTTCACTATGATGGAGGTGGTTGTTGCTAAACCCCAAAACAATGAAAACCCTACTTATTACTTTATTAATTACTCTCGGCCTTACAAGCCCAGAAATCCATTTTGACCAAGCTCAGAACCAAGACAAAGGAATGCATGCCAGCTGGAATGTATTACTCCAGAAATATGTAGATGATGATGGGAATGTAGACTACAGTAGCTGGAAGAAAAATCAAAATGATTTAGATAAGTACATTCAACTTCTTGAAAATAAGCCACCAGCTAGTTATTGGGATAAAAATGACTCTCTAGCTTATTTTATCAATGCATATAATGCGGTAACTGTAAAATTAATTTTGGACAATTATCCTTTAAAAAGCATTCGAGACATCAAAGATCCATGGGATAGTAAAAGCCTAAATCTTCCGAATAATACTATGACTTTGAACGACATTGAGCATAAGGTTTTACGGAAAATGGGGGATCCCCGAATACATTTTGCAATCAATTGCGCTTCTGCTTCCTGTCCACAATTATCGAATGAAGCGTTTCGAGCTTCTAAAGTTCAAAAACAACTCGAAGAAGCAACTGCTCTTTTTATAAATGACACCTCTAAAAATGAGATTTCAGAAAAGAATATTGGCTTATCAAAAATATTTTTATGGTTTTCCAAAGATTTTGGAAGCAAGAAAGAACGCATTGTATTCATTCAGAAATATTCGCAAAAACCCTTTAAGGATAAAGCTAAAATAAAGTACCAGGAATACGATTGGAGCCTGAATGAATAAAGCATATTTATCCATTATAATTCCCGTACTAAACGAGATCGAACAACTCGAAGAGCTACTCACTACCTTAAAGGATCTAAGTGTTTTTCGTAATGAAGTTATTATTTTAGATGGCGGGAGCACAGATGGAAGTTATGAATGGCTTGAGGAAAAAGAAGGGATTACTTTAATTCAATCCCAAAAAGGGAGAGCGCATCAACAAAACGAAGGCGCTAAAGTTGCTTCTTCAGAGGTTTTGTATTTTTTACATGCTGATACTCGACCCCCAAAGGGTTTCGATGAAATCATTCATCAGGCCTATATAAAAAACAGCAAAGCCGGTTCCTTTAGATTACGTTTCTCAAGTAAACATTGGGCTTTAAATATTGCGGCTCATGCCAGTCGTTTTAACAATCGCTATTGTCGCGGAGGGGATCAATCTTTATTCATTCAAAAAAAACTATTCAATTCCCTCAATGGATTTAATGAGGATTACATCATTTGTGAAGATGGTGAGCTTATTGACCGAATATACAAACAGTATTCTTTTTGTGTTTTGCCTCAAGAAGTAATCACTTCCTCACGTCGGTTTAAAGAAAATGGCGTGCTTCGATTACAGTTTCATTTTATGATGATTCATATTATGCGGGCCTTGGGAAGGCCTCCCACTAGGCTGCACAAATACTATTGCCAGTTTGTAAAGTAACGGCCAATAACCGTTTCTGCTGGCTTATTTTGGGGCGAAAAAGTGGTGTCCGAAGTACCGCCAGAATTAGCGTAATCAGGAAACCATTTCCAAATAAAACCGCCTGCCCACCAAGACTTGTTTTCGAAACTTACAAAAAGTGCTTCTAGGGCATCTGCCTGAGTCTGAACATTGAACGCTTGTTCGCGCAAACTGTAATCCCATGGTTTTGATGTAGGTTGATCTATACTGCGGTACCCCATTTCAGTAAAGACTATTTTTCGATTGTATTTTTCAGAAAAGGCTTTTAGATTGTCAACATAGGGCTTCCAAAGCTCAGTCAATACTGCTACAGTAGGGCTAGAGGTTTTTAAAGGAAAATAAGCATCGATACCAACATAATCTAACTGATCCCAAAAAGGCACATTCTGGAATTGGTCCCAATTCTCAGCATAAGTCAACTTACCTGAATAAACTTGTTTGATTTCATAAATCAATTGTTTCCAATACGCAGGACTATTAGCAACCACGGACTGTAATTCAGTTCCAATACAAAGCATCGGAATTTTTGTTTCTTCCGCAACCTGAGCAAAATGTAAGATGAATTTTCGGTAAGATTCTTGAAATTGATCCCATTCTTCTGGAGATTCAAATGAAATAGTTCCTGTAAATACGCCCCCTTTAATCCATATATGAGGTTTGAGCATTACCGAAATCCCTTCTCTTTCAAAAAAAGGAACAGCTTGTTCGATTCCATTCTTAGTTTCTCCCTGCCATTGCCATGATACATTAAACGAAACCATAGGTGTCTGGGCCGATTTCATATAGCCATATGGCATAAGTGCAACCCAATTACCAGCACTTTTTTTTATGGGAATAAGGTGTTGTTTGTTAACTCGATCTCGAGTACCTACAAAACTCAGGCCTCGAATCTCTTGACTCCAGTTTTGGGATGGATAAAAAATCAAACCAATTAATAAAAAAAACAAGCCATTATTCCGCATAACACACTAAAGGTACACAAGTCAAATTGTTGATTATTGAATTTTTAGGATATTATTATAAAAACAAATAATAAGGTATGAAAATTAAAATCGTAAAGAAAAGAGAGCCAATAGCGCAAATAAGTATGAATCCAAGAATAGAAAAAAGATCTGTTGATCCTCTAAAATCAGGATAATAACTTTTAACAAACAAGGCCGAAGCTAGTATCGAAAGGGCAAGAAAAAAATAAAACATAAGGTAGAGGTTAAGGTTAAGGTTAATTTTAAGGTTTGGGGTCGCTAATTTATTTTATGTAAATTCTTCAATGGAAGTAATAAGGTCTTTTGTAACATAATTCCAACCCGTCAAGCAATCATCAAAACTTTGAATAGCGTTGGGTAGTTTTGAAAAATCACCTTGCTCGATTTTCAATACAACTCCAGAAGTTTGTTTGAGGATCGTAAACTTAAGTTCTGACTCAAATGCTCCAAATTCTTTATTCTCATGAAAAATTAAAAATCGAAGTTTTGTGTGTGGAGTAAACTCTAATACTTTTGCGCGAACGTGAATTGTAAATGTTCCATCTGATTTTTCTTCTTTCCAAATGGCATCACTACCCACTTCCCAAGAAGAGTGTAATTGGCAGTTGTACATATAGCGCTGGGTTAATTTAGGATCCGTTAGCGCAGCCCAAACACGTATATCGGTAACTTGAAGTGGTATTTCAACACACACCCATTTTTTATCATTTTGCATAAATGAAACGTTTAGGTTGTCGAATGAAAGATGATGAAATTTTAGGGATTTCCATAGTTATTAAGTTTTAGTAAGATTGGGCATGATAAATGTACATATTTTTTTAATAAAGTATAAAAACAAGTATATTGTAATCAAATAACGCCCTATGAATCTGCCTCCTATCATTGTAATCGGAAATGGAATTGCTGGCATTACTGCCGCCCGACACATCCGAAAAAAATCAACTAAACCTATTTTAATCATTTCCAAAGAGAGTCGCTTTTTCTTCTCTAGAACCGCGTTGATGTATGTCTATATGGGACATCTCAAATGGGAACATACACAACCGTATGAAAATCATTTTTGGAAAAAAAATAAACTGGATTTACTAGAAGAAACCGTAACACAAATTGATCCTAAAAAAAAGACAATCACGTTGTCAAACGAGTCTATACTTTCCTACGATTCCCTTGTTTTAGCTACTGGGTCCATTCCGAACAAATTTGGCTGGCCCGGCGAAAACATAAAAGGGGTTCAAGGATTATATACAAAACAAGATTTAGAAAATCTAGAAGCACTCACCCCATCTATTCAAGAAGCTGTAATTGTTGGTGGAGGGCTCATTGGAATTGAATTGGCGGAAATGCTTCATGCAAGAGGCAAGAAGGTCACCTTTTTGGTGCGAGAAAAAAGCTTCTGGAGTAACGTACTTCCGAAAGGAGAATCCGAACTAATCAACAAACATATTGTTTCGCATGAGATTGAACTGAGGCTCGAAACAAATTTAAGTGAAATTTTAGAAGATGAAAACGGGAGAGTCAAGGCCATACGAACAGATTCTGGCGAGATTATCAGTTGTCAATTTGTTGGACTGACAGCTGGAGTTCGACCCAATATAGATTTTCTCAAAGACAGCATCATAGCTACAAATCGCGGAATACTCGTAAACAAATACCTCGAAACCAATCAACCAGATATTTATGCCATTGGAGATTGTGCAGAGCAACAAGAACCTGTTCCTGGTAGACGATCCATTGAAGCTGTCTGGTATACCGGTCGTATGATGGGAGAAACGCTAGCCAGAACACTAACTGGAAACAAAACAGCTTATCATCCCGGGCATTGGTTTAATAGTGCAAAGTTTTTTGATATTGAATATCAAACTTATGGCTTGGTAGCTGCACATCCCGAAGCACCTGAAACACATTTTCATTGGCAAGACTCAAGCAAGAACCTTGCAATCACAATTGCTTTTGACAAAAACTCAAATGAATTTCTAGGCATTAACACCTTTGGAATTCGAATGAGACACGAGGTTTTTGACCAAATGCTTTCCGAAAAAAGAAGTGTTTTCCATGTAATGGAGCATTTAAGCGATTGCAATTTTGATCCCGAGTTTTTCAAATCCTATGAAACTGAAATAATTTCAAATTTCAATGCAGTACAGCATACAGACATTAAACCAAAAAAGAAAAGTTGGTCGAGAATTTTCAATAACCTAATCGCAAAATAATGAAGACATTACAAAAACTTGGATTCGGTATATTTATAGTGGGACTAGCTGTATTTTGTTCTTTAGTTTTCATCGGAAAATACCAACTCAGCACTGAACAATTTGCAGAAGTAATCAGTAGTAAAGGAATAAAAAGTGAATTGTTTATCGACGCCATAAACACCAAGGTTGTTGGTAAAGAGTTTTCGGGTCCTTTCACACTATCAACAACGATCATAAAAGCAATTGAAGATGCAAATATCGTTCACAGAAAAAACAGAGAATGGAGTAAGGTTATTTGGGACAAGCCTCACAGTTTTTCTTATGAAATAGCAAAAACAGCAGGTACAGGTCTTATAAAAGAAAACAAAGGTTTGTTTTGGCTTCTAACTTTTGGATTGGGAATTTTCGGATCTTTACTTTACATACTTCCAAATGTAATTACACTAGGACCTCCAGGAATAAAAAACAATGGCATCTTTTTCAATTCTGTTACAAACAGAGGTTTTTTAGGATGGTTTGTTTTCATCTTTTTAGTTACTTTTTATGTGCTCTTATATTTCTTTCCTGACTACATCGTAAACTGGACCTATATCGTTGATCCGATAAGTGAAAGTTTGAGCGGTAATTTGGCAAGTCAATGGTTCTTATACGGCTTCTTATATTGTGTTGTAATGTCTGTCATGGCGATCCGCATGTACATCAAGTATCGGAATAATAAATATCAAATATTAAGAACAACATCTGTTTGGTTTTTTCAAATTGTATTTGCTTTTTTAATTCCAGAAATTTTAGTCCGCTTTGACAAACCCTGGTATGATTTTAAAAATGCATTCCCTTTGGATTATGATTTTTTCTTTAGCTGGAACCTAAACAGTTTGATATCTAGTGGTGGGTTTGGTTTATTCATTCTAGTCTGGGGAATTGTATTGACTTTAGTTGTAGTACCTGTAATGGTATATTTCTTTGGAAAAAGATGGTACTGCTCTTGGGTATGCGGTTGCGGTGGTTTAGCGGAAACTCTTGGTGATCCATTCAGGCATCTTTCGAATAAATCAATTGGAGCATGGAAGTTAGAACGTTGGCTGGTCCATGGAGTACTTGCGTTTTCGTTAATCATGACCGGCTTTACATTATACTCCTACTTTTCAGGAGCACAGGTTGTTTTGGGAGTCAAAACCCAAACAATTCAGAACATATACGGATTTCTAATCGGATCTATTTTTGCAGGTGTAATCGGAACAGGTTTCTATCCTATTTTCGGAAATCGCGTATGGTGTCGATTTGGATGTCCACTCGCTGCCTACCTAGGACTGGTACAGCGATTTAAATCACGCTTTAGAATTACAACAAATGGGGGGCAATGTATTTCCTGTGGAAACTGTTCTACTTATTGCGAAATGGGAATCGATGTACGTGCTTATGCTCAAAAAGGTCAGAGTATTGTTCGTTCTTCCTGTGTTGGTTGCGGAGTTTGTTCTGCAGTTTGTCCAAGAGGAGTTTTGAAACTAGAAAATGGCCCACTAGAGAACAGAACCTTTTCTCCTGAGTTTCCTTTAGGGAACACCTTGAAATAAAATTATTTTTTCGTATAAAAAGCTCAAATCAAGAACTGGCTTATCTTTACGCAAAACCAGTTTTCATAGTTCTTTTATGCAACGAATTAAAGTAATTATACCGGCCTCTAACGAACAGGATTCCATCGGGCTTGTCGTTGGAGATATACCTGGAATAGTTGACGAAATTATTGTCGTAAATAACAACTCTTCAGACGACACAGTAAAGGTAGCACGTGCTGCTGGAGCTACAGTTCTTACAGAAAAAAGAGGTGGGTATGGGTATGCCTGTCTCAAAGGCATTGATTACATCAATGGGTTAGAAACTAAGCCTGATATTGTTGTTTTTCTGGATGGAGATTATTCAGATTATCCTGAAGAACTGCTCCAAATTGTAGCCCCTATACAAGATGGAACTGCTGCTTTTGTAGTAGGCGCTCGTGTGAAAGAATTGAGAGCGCAGGACTCAATGACACCCCAACAAGTGTTTGGAAATTGGCTGGCGTGTTTTTTAATGAGAATTCTTTATAAATCAAAGTTTACCGATTTAGGGCCCTTTAGAGGTATTCGATGGGACACCCTAGTAGGCCTTCATATGAGCGACAAAACATACGGATGGACTGTTGAAATGCAATTAAAAATTTTACAGAAAGCAATTCCATATCAGGAGATTAAAGTGAATTATAGGGAAAGAATCGGAGTGTCGAAAGTCTCTGGTACGGTAAAAGGAACTATCTTTGCTGGAATAAAAATTATTGGGTGGATTTTCAAACATTACATATTTAGATAACTAAAATGGAGAATATTTGGCTATACCTTTCCCTTCTTTTAATGTCTTTGTACTCAGTGTCTTTGATTCTGGTATTATTCTACAGTCTTTCTCAGTTAAACTTATTGTGGAATTATATTCAATTCAAAAAGAAAAAAGAAAAACATCCCGTCTTAGACATTAGCGACCCAGAAAAAATTCCCTTTGTAACCATACAACTTCCCGTTTTCAATGAACTCTATGTAATGGAGCGCTTGTTAGAATGCATCAATCTGATCGACTATCCAAGGACAAAATTAGAAATTCAAGTATTAGATGACTCGACGGATGAATCCGTTGAACTTACTCGAGGTTTAGTTGAAAATCTAAAAAAGGGAGGTCTAGACATTTCACAAATCAGAAGAAAAGATAGAGTCGGCTTCAAAGCTGGAGCACTCAAAGAAGGCTTAATAACAGCTAAAGGCGAGTTTATTGCAATTTTTGATGCTGATTTTTTACCGCAAAGTGACTGGCTCTTACAAACTGTTCCACAGTTCAAAAACGAAGAAATTGGTATAGTACAAACCCGCTGGTCGCACATCAACCGAGATTATTCTGTACTTACACAAATTCAAGCATTTGCATTAGACGCTCATTTTACGCTCGAACAAGTTGGCAGAAACAGTAAGAATCATTTCATGAATTTCAATGGAACTGCTGGAATTTGGAGAAAAACATGCATTATTGATGCTGGAAACTGGGAAGGTGATACCCTAACAGAAGACCTAGATCTTAGCTACAGAGCCCAGTTGAAGAATTGGAAATTCAAATATCTCGAAGACGTAGAAACACCTTCAGAGCTTCCAGTAGTAATGAGTTCTATTCGTTCACAGCAATTCAGATGGAATAAAGGAGGTGCAGAAAATTTTCAGAAAATGGCAAAGAAAGTAGTTGGGTCTAAGAACATAAAACTTTCTACCAAACTACATTCTGTTTTACATTTACTCAATAGCACCATGTTTCTCAACGTTTTTTTTGTTGGAGTTCTTAGTATTCCAATGTTATATATCAAAAACGAGTGGGGGCACTTGAGTTTGTATTTCGATCTTTCTAGCTTCTTTATTGTCAGCACACTTATCTTCTTTAGTTGTTACTGGGTTCTATATCGATACATGAAAGGTGGCGGACTCCTTAACTTTTTAGAATACATCAAACTCTTTTTCACCTTCTACACCATTGCCATGGGGTTTTCATACCACAACTCTCTTGCCGTTTTAGAAGGACATCGAGGGAAAAGAAGTGATTTTATACGAACACCAAAATTCAACATCAAGACCCTAAAAGACTCTTGGAAAAAAAATAAATACACTTCAAAAAAAGTTTCAAAAAACATTGTAATAGAAGGGTTTTTGACCCTTTACTTTTTATTTGGAATGTACAGTGCTTTTGTGGTTGGAGAAGCCGGTGATTTTGGCTTATTCCCTTTTCATCTAATGCTCTTTATTGGATTTGGATTTGTATTTGTAAATTCATTTAGAACTCAGGCCTGATGATCATTGGGAGAAGCCTCAAAGAGATTCTCCAGGTCGCACCAATACTATTGAGTGTGTTGGGATACTATTTCATGGGATTTGAAATTGATCGTGCACAAAGCTTCATCCTTATTCCACTTTACTTAACTCTTTTCTTTTGCAGCTACCCTTTAATCTTTAAAGACTATTCCTTAAAGCAAATGTTTTGGGCTGGAATTTTATTCCGATTAATTTTCCTCTTATCTACCCCCCTGCTATCTCAAGATTTCTTTCGATTCCTTTGGGATGGGATGCTTTTATCTAACGGATTAAATCCCTACGAAGCAACTCCAGATCTTCTGAATCAAACTTCTGCCTTATTCTCGACTCCATTCAGTCAAGAGCTTTACAATGGAATGGGAACCTTGAGTGCAGCACATTATTCTAATTACCCTCCAATAAACCAATGGGGTTTTTATCTTGCTTCGCTCGTTGGAGGAAATTCCATACTTGCCAATATCATCAGCATACGGGTTGTATTGATTTTATCCGATTTAGGTATCTTTTGGCTTGGAATAAAATTACTAGATTACTTAAATCTCTCTAAAAAAAGAATCGGACTCTATTTCCTAAACCCGTTGATCATTGTCGAATTGACAGGGAATTTACATTGGGAAGGCTTTATGACGTTCTTTTTCTTATTTGGGCTGTATTTGATTTTCACTAAGGGGGAATGGAAATGGGCAACGATTCCAATGGCAGCATCTATTGCAACCAAACTAATTCCACTTCTTATATTGCCACTATTTTGGCGCTTTTTAAAACCTAAAAAAAGCATTCTCTTCGGCACTCTTGTACTCCTGTGTTTGATTATGTTTTTCGCCCCATTCTTTTTGGGAGATAACAACATAAGTCATTATCTCAAAACCATCGGCCTCTGGTTCAATCGATTTGAATTTAATGGAAGTATATACTATGTAATACGAGAGATAGGATATGAAGTAAAAGGGTATAACATCATTCGGAAATTAGGAAAAATATCGCCCTTCGTCATAGTCGCTATCGTTGCTGTTTTTACTTTCATCAGAAACAATAAAACTCCACAAGCATTATTAACAGGAATGTTGTTTTGCCTAAGTTGTTATTTCTTTATTGCGACTACAGTGCATCCCTGGTATATTGTGTCGTTGGTTTGTATTGCACTATTCACCAACTACAGCTACCCCCTGATCTGGAGCGGCCTGGTAGTCCTAAGTTATGCTACCTATGGGAATTCTGATTTTAATGAAAATTTCTATTTAATCGGAATACAATACGGGATTGTATATGGTGTTTTTCTTTATGAATTGATCCAAAGAAAAAGCTTACTTCATCATTTTAAATAGATTGATTTCGCGCTCATTGAGGTGTCTCCACTTTCCGCGAGGCAAATCCTTTTTAGTCAAATGAGCATATACAACACGATCAATCTGCTCTACCTTATAGCCCAACTTTTCAAAGATGTGAAATATAGCTCGGTGACGTTCTGTCGATAGCTCAACTCCAATTTTACGTTTGGTTTCTCCACGGATAAAACTCACCGCTTCAACATGGATTTTGTCGAATTTATCGACAACAACTCCATCTCGAATTTTTTCAAGATCCGATTGAACTAAATTCTTATCTAAAACAACTTGGAAGATTTTATTTATTCCACGTGCTGGGTTCTTAAGTTTGATTTTAAGTTCTGTATCGTTTGTAAACAAAAGTAAACCTGTAGATGTACGATCCATAGAATTTACAGGATCAATACGGTACGAAGTAGCGTTATCAATAAGCTCCATAACGTCTTTCTTGTACGTTCCTTTTTTAACAGAACCGAGAAAACCTTTAGGTTTGTTCAATAACACATAGGCAGGTTTATCAGAAACAACTCTTCTCCCATCATAACGCACGTCATCACCGGGTTGCACTTGGTAACCCATCTCGACAACGATCTTACCGTTTATCTTGACCATTCCCATAGCGATATACATATCTGCTTCACGGCGAGAACAAATCCCAGAATTAGCAATATACTTGTTTAGTCGAGTTGAACTCGCTGTTTTTTTCGGGGAAGGATTATCTGACTTTGATTCCATAGAGTGCGTTTGAAAACTGTTTGAACTTAGAGTGGAAACCGAACTAATATTATACTTAGTATTCCAGCTACAATAAGAGCTTTTAATAAATTATGCAGCCAAAGATACGTCTTTTGATCTGGGGATCTCCATAAGATCAATACGATCAGGAATAAAAAAGGAATTGTGAATATAAAATAATACCACATACTCTGTAAAACTTCTTTTTGAGCCAAAAGTAAAGCAATTGGAATGAAGGTAAGTGTTATTAAAAAAGACAATAGCACCTTAGTAGTACGTTCCCCAAAAACAACGGCAATGGTCTTGTAATCTCTTACCCAGTCGCCTTTGAAGTTCTCTAAATCCTTAATGAGGTCGCGAATCAATACAATTAAAAACAAAAAACTGGCGTGATAAAAAACAAGACTTGAGAAGTTTTTGAAATACAGTGTAATTGCAAAAAAAGGTATAACCGCTAGGACAACCGCAAAAACATTACTCGCCCAAAATTGTTTTTTCAAGAGATGGCTATACAACCAGATTCCAAAAATATAGGCTAGAAAAAAAGGAACTGTTCGCCAAGAAACTAGCATCGACAAGACCAAGGCAAGTGTATTGAGCAATCCGTAACAAAAAAGCTGAAAAGAAGCAGGAACTCGGTGTTCTAGAAGATACTTATGCGGACGATTGATTTGATCTTTTTCAGCATCATAAAAGTTATTGATCAAATACCCACCGGCAATAGCAAAGGAGGTGGCAAAAACCAACATCAATAATTTGGTGTCAAAAAGGATATGTTGCCAGTTGCTTTGCGGTGCAAAAATATAACGAGCACTGAGATATTGTGCAACAATAATAGTTGTTAGCGTATAGCCTCGGACCGAAGCAAATAAGGCCAGGATCTGAATTCCAAAATTGTTGATATGTTGTTTTTTGAAAAGCATGGCTTTTCTAGAAATTATAGACTACTTCTATTCGATGCCCTTGTAATGCTTTTTGGGCTTTTTCAAAATCTTGAGCAAATCCGAGGATATAACCTCCACCGCCAGATCCACATAACTTAAGATAGTAATCATTTGTTTCTATACCTTGTTTCCATATAGCACGAAACTCTTCGGGAATCATAGGCTCAAAATTATGAAGCACTAAATTCGATAATTGTTTGATGTTCGAAAATAGAGAAACTATATTTCCGTTTAAAAAGTCATCAACACAGGCGTCCGTGTAATTAATGAACTGATCTTTCATCATGATACGAAAAGGCTCTCGCTTCATGTTCTCCATGAAGATAGAAACCATGGGCGCAGTTTCACCTACAATGCCACTATCCAATAAAAAAACAGCGCCTTTACCCTCAGGATTTTGAGATGGAATTCCCGTTGGCTCAATATGATCTTGTGAATTGATTAAAATAGGTAAACTCAAATAGCTATTCAACGGATCTAGACCCGAAGATTTTCCATGGAAAAAAGATTCCATTGCGGCAAAAACAGTCTTGAGGTGTTGTAATTTCTCTTTAGTTAAATTCTCTAAAACAGTGATTTTATCCAGTGCATACTGATCGTAAATTGATGCTACAAGCGCACCACTACTTCCAATGCCATACCCCTGAGGAATACTACTATCAAAATACATGTTGTTTTTCAAATCAGATTCAAGGCGAACCCAATCGAAGGATACAATCGTTTCAGGAAGCGTTTTTAGATGTGCACAAAAAGCATTGAGTTTTTGGTGCGAATCTAGTGTATCTGGGTCATTGGATGTTTTTAGAGCACCTCTATAAAAATTATAAGGAATGGATAATCCTTTAGAATCTTTGATGATTCCATACTCTCCGAAGAGTAAAATTTTAGCGTAGAACAAAGGACCTTTCATATGGCTTCAAAGTTATAGTTTTTTGGCGCCATTACCAATTTGATCTTCAATGAATTGATTCTTTTGACAGTAGCTGGCTAATTCTTCTTTAATGAATTTTAAAACCGTACTTTTTTCTGACTTCGGATAAAGCAAATGAACATTAGCGCCAGCGTCTAAAGTAAAACACAAGGCAGATTGATTTTCTTCTCGATAGGCCCAAACTTTATTTATAACCTGAAGCGTATTGGGATGCATTAAAATAAAATAAGGTTGCGAAGCCATCATCAACGCATGAAGTGTCAAGGCCTCTGATTCTACCAAGGCAATAAAAGCACCAAGATCGCCCGATGCTAAAATTGTTTTTAGAAGTTTGACATTCTTTCGTGCTTGCTCAAATCGAGTAGCTGCATATGGGTGATTCTTCATGAGGTTGTGACCAAGAGTACTGCTGACCTTTTTTTGACCTTTGTCAATTAATAAAATGGTGTCTTGGTAACCCTGAAACACAGGATGTAACTCCGAAGATAACGGCGTTCCGTATGAATCAGAACTTCCTTCGATAACATCAGAAACTCCCCAACTCACCATAGGCCCTTGAATACTGCGTGCTGCACTTCCAGATCCTAAGCGCGCTAAAAAAGAAGCTTTCTTTAAAAAATAAGCCTCAGACATTGATGGATTTCCTGCTTTCTCAATGGACATGATTCCAAGTGCAAGCGCACTCATACCTGAAGCTGATGAAGCAATTCCACTACTATGGGGAAACGAATTACTACTTTCTATAGTAAGGTGATGATTCTTTACAAAGGGTACATAAGGCGCTATTCGCTCTAGAAAAGTTTCAATCTTTGGATGGAAACTTGGAGTAGGTTCTCCTTCAAAAGTAAAGTCAAAAGAAAATTCAGGCAACTGGTTTTCTTTGGGTTTGTATGCTACTAAAGTTTGCGTAACACATTGTGACAACGTGAAACTTAAGGACGGGTTCTGTGGATACTGAGCCCCAAATTTACCCCAATACTTTACTAAAGCGATATTACTTGGTGCTTCCCATTTAGAAGAACCAGAAACTACTAGTTCACTTTTTTCAATAAAATCTTTTTCACTGTCCATAGGGTACAAAGATAACGGATTCGTACATGACAAGAAAGCAATAAGCCATTCGGAATTTCGTATCTTAGTATTTGATTCTAATATTTATGAAAACTAAAAACCAAAAAAGAGTTGCCATACTTTTTTCCATAGTCGTCTGCTTGATTATTGGCGGGATCGCTGGAAGCGTTACACAATCGGCAATTCCTGTTTGGTATGCAAACCTCAATAAACCCTTCTTTACTCCGCCGAACTGGCTTTTTGGGCCTGTATGGGCACTTTTATACATTCTCATGGGATGGTCAGCAGGATGGATTTGGTCTTTTGGAAGCCACCACAAATGGGTGAAAACTGCACTGTATCACTTTGGAGCTCAGTTGACTTTAAACGCAATGTGGTCTTTAGTTTTTTTCGGTTTAAAAAACATTCTTGGAGGACTTATTATTATTCTAGCACTACTCGTCTTAGTTCTTTTAACCATCAAATGGTTTAAAGTAGTCAACAAGAATACAGCTTATTTACTTTATCCTTATTTTGCATGGTTGCTATACGCTACGGCACTAAATCTGGGAGTATATGTGTTGAATTAAATAGTTGAAATTATTTACTAAAGTAAATGCTGTAATTGACATTTTATAGAAAAAAATGTGTAATTTTAACTTACTCAATTTAATATGCACCTCCATATAGAAATTTGTTGATCAAATGATTTCTTTATCAATCAGTCAATCTCTACTGGAAATTTTAAAAATGTGCAAAACGAATTTTATCTGAAGCCTACATTTTCAGTGAAATCATTAAGAAAATTTTCATACATTTATATACAATTTTTCAACCCACATCTTAACAAAAGTACAATATGACAACAACTTACATTATTATTGGAGTATCCGTATTGCTAATCATTTTTCTTGTCTCAGCATACAATAGATTTGTTACTTACAAAAACAACAGAGAGAATGCATTTGCAGATATTGACGTTCAATTGAAACAACGCCATGACCTCATTCCACAATTAATTGGATCTGTAAAAGGTTATATGGACCATGAACGCGAGGTACTCACTCGAGTTACTGAAGCAAGAAACAAGGCTATGGGTGCTTCTACAATTTCTGATAAGATCAAGTCAGAAAACGAATTATCATCTGCTATGAGCGGTTTTAATATCCAAGTAGAGGCTTATCCTGATTTAAAAGCAAGTGAAGGTTTTCTACAACTTCAAGATGAAATTTCTGATATAGAAAATAAATTAGCTTCATCACGTAGATATTTCAATTCTGCTACAAGAGAATTGAATACTACAATTGAGAAATTCCCTAACAACATGGTTGCCGGTATATTTGGGTTTAAAACTCAGGAAATGTTTGACTTAGGTGATAATCAACGGGTAGCGCTCGATAAATCTCCAAAAGTTAAGTTTTAATTTTTTTAATTTTTGTTATGCAGAAACTACCCTACGTAGGAATTCTTCAACAACAACGAAAAAATAATATTCGGTCATTTTTTCTGTTATTGGGTTTTCCTTCTTTAATCTTGGCAGCAGTTTGGACTTTTCTACTGTTTACGACCTACGAAACTTCATTTAATTTTGAACTTACAAACAATGTGTTCCTCGAATACATACCCTATGTTTTAATTGGGGTAATTGTTTGGTTTACCATTGCTTATTTCGCACATTCAATGTCGATCAACAAAAGTGCGGGTTCTGAAACTCTTGAGAGAAGAACGAATAAACGGGTGTATAATTTGGTGGAAAACCTGTGTATATCTCAGGGTATGAAAATGCCAAAACTCAGAATTATTCAAAGTGATGCACTCAATGCTTTTGCGAGTGGTATTAATGAAAAAACATATACCGTAACCTTGACTCAAGGTATTATAGAAACTCTTGAAGATGATGAATTAGAAGGGGTTATTGCACATGAGTTAATGCACATTAAAAATAATGACGTTCGCTTACTTATCATTTCTATTATTTTTGTTGGCATTTTCTCGTTTCTAGTGAATATGATTTTTAGAAATATTTTATTCGGCAGAGGAAAGAAGAAAGACATTAGAATAATCATTATTTCCTTAGTGATCTCTTTGGTCGTATATCTTATTTCAATGCTTTTTAAATTTGCATTGTCTAAAAAACGAGAATATATGGCAGATGCTGGTGCAGCTGAGATGACCAAAAACCCACTAGCCTTAGCTTCTGCATTGCGTAAAATCTCTGGGAATCATAAAATTGAGAGTTTTAAAAGCGAAGAATTAGCACAATTGTGTATTGAGAATTCACCAGAGAAATCTTCTTTCAGCTTAAAAGGTTTGTTTTCCACTCACCCACCTATTGATAAAAGAATTGGCATATTAGAACGTTTTTAGAATTACGGTCGCATTAATTTGTTTATCAAAAGTTGCCCCGCTTTTTATTCAATTCTTTCTGGAAAATCTGTTATCAAAGCATCGACTCCAATTGCAATCATATGTACAATATCATCGGGTTCATTTACCGTCCATGGATATACCATAAAACCTGCTTCATGCATTTTCTTAACATTTGCTTCAGTAAGGCTTTTGAAATCTGGATTGATTGCAAATGCTGCTAATCGTTTTGCAACAGAAATTGCATCAATTGGGTCATCTTCTGTCAACACAGCGATTGCAACTTTTTTATTTACTTTATAAAATTGATCCAACTCATTCCAATCGAAAGAAGAAATGAAAACATTCTTTGCTTCCCAATTAGAGGTTTCGAAATAGTGCTCGATCAGTTCAGACGTTAAAACAGCAGTTTGTGTTCCTTTGAGTTCAATATTCAATTGAATTGTTCCGTCTATAATATCCATCACTTCATTCAATGTCGGAATGGGTTCTTTTCCTAAAACAAGGAATTGTTTTATCGAATCCAAGGACATTTGCTCTATATAACCCGTACCGTTGGTAAGTGCGTCTAAGGTCTTGTCATGAAAAACAACCAGTTCGCCTGTAGCGCATCGGAAGACGTCAATCTCAACTCCATCGACACCGAGTTCCATTGCTTTGCTAATCGATGCCAGGGTGTTTTCTGCAACGTGACCACGTGCACCCCGATGACCTATAACAAGCGTCTTAGAGTCTGCAGTTTGACAAGAAGAAACAAGAAGTGTCATTAGTAATAGTTTTGTAAGGTTTCGCATTGAAAATAATTATTTAGTTAAAATCCAAAATTCCCACGGTCGCATTCGATGTTCATACGTATCCGAAAGAATTTTTACTTTTCCGTCTTCAAATCGCTTAAAAGTTCCATTATACGGCGAGGTAAATCCAACATATTCTGCACTTATATTCGCGATAAAAACTACTGTATCTCCTTTTTTAGTTCTCTCAAATGCCAAAACGTTTTCATCTCTTGAAGTAGAAAGTCGTCTGTAAGTTCCTCGATCAACTCCACTTTGAAGTGCTGGGTGTTGAAGTTTCAACGCTCCCAGTTGTTTCAGTAATTTAAAGGTTTTCCCTGTTACTTTAGGGAAGCTATCTTTTTCAAAAAACAATAGTCTTTTGTCTAAGTCGTATTCCATTCCGCTATAGATAAGTGGCATTCCAGGAGACAAATAATCTAAGGCTAAGGAGACATCTGCAGCGGCGCCAAAGCTTTCTTGCACAGTTCCATTCCATGAATTCTCGTCATGATTGCTTATAAAATTAACTACAATGTTACGATCGTTGTATGTTTCTAATAGGTTTTCAATGTGTGCATCCCAATCCGTTACATTCTTTTTGCCATGTACTACATCCTTTAACAGATGGTGGCCTGGCCAATCATACGAAGCGTCAAATAAATCAACCATCTCAATACCTCCAGGATGGTTAACATCGGTTTCAGCTAGAAAAAAAACAGGTTTAACTTCACGTAAAGCTGCGAAAGTTTTTTTGTAAAACTCCATAGGAACTGCATAGGCCTGATCAATTCTATATCCATCAATATTGACTTCTTTAACCCAATACACCATTGCTTCTCGCATGGCTTGACGCATGTCCATATTGTCATAATTCAAATCCGCAACGTCCGTCCAACCAAAAGATTCTCCTGTAAAAGGATTGATGGGGTCTATAATTTCACCTGCTTCATTCTGAAGATAATATTCAGGATGATCTTTAATCCAATGATTATCCCAGCCGGTATGCCCTGGGACCCAATCCAGAACCACATAAATTCCTAAAGCATGCGCTTGAGTAACTAAATTTTTGAGATCGTCTAAAGTTCCAAATTCAGGATTCACTCCCGTATAATCAGCAACTGCATAGTAGCTTCCCAAAGGACCTTTACTTTTTGTTGTCGATATAGGGTTGATTGGCATCAGCCAAAGAATATTGACTCCCATTTGCTGGAGTTTCGGTAAATCCTTAGCAAAAGCATCAAAAGTTCCTTCTTTAGAATACTGCCTAATATTGGCTTCATAAAGAATTCCCTGAGCCATATCGGTTTTTGTCATGGGTGACAATTCATTCACTACAGGAGCAGAAGGATTGTCGCAAGCAACAAATAAAAGTATGAAAAGGATATAAAGGATGTTTTTCATTTCAATGGATTTGTTGTCAAGATAAACTAAATCCGAGGAAAACATAAAAGTTGTTGTAATAATCTGTTACTCCTCGGGAGCAAGCTGTATTTTCAAGCCATCCATTTCTGCAGCAATATGGATTTGGCAACCCAAACGGCTGTTCTCTTGTACATGATATGCTTCGGACAACATGGCTTCTTCATCATCCGACTTTTCTGGGAGAATAGAATCGGAAAGTACATAGCACTGACAAGAAGCACACATGGCCATTCCGCCACAGGTTCCTTCAACTGGAAGCTCATATGCTTTACAAACCTCCATTAAGTTCATTGCCATATCGGTTGGAGCTTCAACCTCATGGGTTTTCCCTTCTCTATCAACGATGCTGATTTTTATGTCTTGACTCACAATATTCTTTTATAATTATGCTTCTACGTTGATGACTTCTTCAATATGGGGAACATATTTTTTAATTGTCATTTCTACACCAGATTTCAGTGTCATCTGATTTACTGAACAACCTACGCAAGCTCCCTGAAGCTGAACACTTACTATACGATCGTCTTCAATGGAAACCAAAGAAATATCACCGCCATCGGCAGCTAAAAAAGGGCGTATTTCGGCTAATGCTAAGAGTACTTTTTCTTTAATTTCGACAGATTCCATAACTTATTTTTTTACGGCTGAACAGCCAGACATTGTTGTTATTTTTACTACCTGAGTTGGAGGTAATGTTTTGTTTCGATCGACAACTTGAGCAACCATGTTCTGGGTGATCAAATGAATCGCATCCGCAACGGCACTTTCTTCCTGAAGTGCTGCAGGTCTTCCTATATCTCCAGCCTCACGAACACTTTGAACCAAAGGAATTTCGCCTAAGAAGGGAACTTGAGTGTCTTCTGCTAAATTCTTTGCACCTTCTTTTCCGAAGATATAATATTTATTGTCTGGTAACTCTTTTGGAGTGAAATAAGACATGTTTTCTACAATTCCTAAAACAGGAACTTGAATGCTTTCTTGTTGAAACATAGCAATACCTTTTCTAGCATCGGCTAAGGCTACATTTTGAGGCGTACTAACAACTACTGCTCCACTGATTGGAAGTGATTGAACAATACTCAAGTGAATATCTCCAGTACCGGGAGGTAGGTCAATCAATAAAAAATCGAGTGCTCCCCATGCTGCATCAAAGATCATTTGATTGAGTGCTTTAGATGCCATAGGGCCACGCCATATAACGGCCTGGTCGGGTTCTGTGAAGAAACCTATGGATAATACTTTAACACCATAATTTTCAATTGGCTCCATTTTAGATTTTCCATCAACGTTTATTGAAAGGGGTCGTGCACCCTCCATATCCATCATCGTTGGAATTGAAGGCCCGTATATATCTGCATCTAAAATTCCAACCTGAAATCCCATTTGAGATAAAGTAACGGCAATATTAGAAGTCACAGTAGATTTACCAACGCCACCTTTTCCAGAAGAAATGGCTACTATAGAACTGATTCCATTGATTGGTTGTCCTTTGATAGGAGCGTCTGCCTTTGGAGGAGTTTCAACCTTTATATTGATTGTTATTTTTGCTTTCTTATAAACCTGGCCATGGATGCTTTTTAAAATCTTAACCTCAACTTTTTTACGGGCTTGAAGACTCGGATTCTTTAGCACAAGGTCAATAACAACTTCATCTCCAAAAACATTTATATTTTTAAGAGCTCCACTTGTTACTAGGTTTTGTCCTTCACCCGGAGCGGTTAGTCCTTCAAGAACTTCTTGTACTGCCTGTTTTGATATATTCATTTAGGTTTCCCTTTTCTATATTGATTCTAAATTACAAATATACTGTTCTAAACCGAGATGATGAAGGTTTCCAAATCTTATGTTAGTGGCGGTAAATGGTCCGCAGGGTTCCATAAACATTGGTCAAAATCGAGTATTTGATTTTCTTTAACCTCTATCCCTTCGCTTTCTAATAATTGTTGCATCAAATTGGTTCCTTCAAAATGTTGTTTCCCAGTCAACAGCCCTAGTCTATTGACTACTCGGTGCGCAGGAACATCTTCTTTGATATGAGAAGCATTCATTGCCCAACCAACCATTCGAGCACTTTGAGGAGAACCCAAGTAACGTGCGATTAGACCATAAGAGCAAACTCGACCATGTGGAATTTTGCGAACCACTTCGTATACACGTTCAAAAAAGTTAAGTTCTTTTGCAGCCATTATTAGGGGAGATTAAATTTCAAATACGTTATCGGTTTTTTTTGTTCTAAGTATATACTTTCGTAATACGTTTGAATAGCAGTTGCCTCTTTTGGAGCATAGGCATTAGTGTACAAATCGTGATGCGCATAAGCAACCTCAATCCCCATACCTTCTAATAAGCCCAATGTATAACCATGCATATATTCGCTATCTGTTTTTAGATGGATATAACCTTCTGGCTTAAGAATGGTTTTATATTTAGCTAAAAACTGCGGATTGGTTAGTCGGTGCTTTGTCCTTTTGAATTTAATTTGTGGATCTGGAAAGGTGATCCAAATTTCATCGATCTCATTCTCTGCAAATAAATCTGTAACCAATTCAATTTGTGCACGAATAAAAGCAACATTCGTAAGTTCGAGTTCCAATGACTGTTTTGCACCCGCCCAAAAACGAGCCCCTTTCAAGTCAATCCCAATAAAGTTTTTACTCGGATGTTCTTGTGCTAAGTAAACCGTATACTCTCCTTTTCCACATCCCAACTCCAAGACAATTGGATTGTCGTTTTTAAAAAAATCTTTATTCCAATTTCCTTTTAAAGCAAACTTGTTTTCAACTAATTCCTCTCGAGTTGGTTGAATTACATTCTTAAAAGTTAAGTTTTGATTGAATCGCTTTAATTTATTTTTACTGCCCAAGGTGTGTTTCTTTGGATGTAAAAATAAGTAATCTATACGAATTATAGCGGGCTATTTATTTTGTTTTAGAAAGGGAAAAAGAAAATTCAGACCCAACTCCAAAAGTACTTTGGACATATATTTTTTCTTGATGCGCTTCAATCAAATGCTTCACGATTGCAAGACCTAATCCAGAGCCTCCCTCGTCTCGATTCCGAGCTTTATCCACTCGATAAAAACGTTCAAATAAGCGGGGAATATGTTCTTCTTCGATACCCCTTCCATTATCAATAATACGGACTAGTATTTTTTGTTTACTTAAAACACCTATGGAAACCTCCGTTGTACCTCCTGAAACTCCATACTTCAGCGAGTTTACTACAAGGTTAGTAATTACTTGCGATATTCTTTTTCGATCTGCAAAGACCCACAGTTCATCTAAACCGATGGGTTTATCAAAAAGTAGTTCGATGTTTTTCTCTTGCGCTCTAATTTCCAAAAGTCCCATGACTTCTTCAATCAAAGCATAAAGATTGAAACGCTTCGTTTCGATCGAAGTAATTCCAGCTTCGAATTTGGTGATTAAATCCAAATCGGTTACAATATGATTCAACCGATCGACACCTTGTGCCGCTTTTTGCAAGTATTTCTCTCGAAGTACCTCATCTTCTGCTGCACCATCTGCTAGTGTAAGAATATAACTTTCGACCGTAAAAAGTGGCGTTTTTAATTCATGTGCTAGATTACCAATAAATTCTTTCCTGTAGTTCTCTTTTCCCTTGAGCAATTCGATTTCCAATTTACTCTCTTTGGCAAACTCTTGAATGCTCTTTGTTAACGATTGTGCATCTCGCTTTAACAACTCTTTACTTAGAGGAATTCCGTCAGGGTAGAATGCATCGTATAGTGCTTTAACTTTTGAGAAAATATAGTATTCATTCTGGTATTGGATTAGAAAGAAACTAAAAGAAAAGAAAAGTACAAAGCCACCCAATACGATCAAAAGCGGATGTTCTGATTTGAATGTGAAGCCCTCGGAAAAATAGAGAAACCCCCCGATGAGTAGCACTCCAAATAAATTAATGAAGAGCGTAATAAAAAAAGCGGTCCTAAACCTTTTGAAGAAGTGTATCAATTGTTTTCGTTAATGACAAATTTGTACCCTACGCCTTTGATTGTTTTGAAATAAGCATTACCCATTTTCTCACGTAACTTTCGTATGTGAACATCGATGGTTCGATCTCCAACAACAACATCATTCCCCCAGACAGCTTCCATAATTTTCTCGCGTTTAAAAACTTTATCTGGCTTCGAAGCTAATAAACGAAGTAATTCAAATTCTTTCCTTGGGAAAGACATTTTTTCACCTTTCAAAATAACTTTGTATTCGTCTAAATTGATCGTCAGGTCTCCGTGTACAATATTTGCATTAGCTTCGTTTTTAGTAAAACGACGCAGCAAGGCGCTTACTTTTGAATTCAGCACTTTAGGTTTTATTGGCTTGTTTACATAATCATCGGCGCCTACATCAAAGGCTGCTACATGAGAATAGTCTTCGGATCGTGCTGATAGAAACATGATGATTGTATCTTCAAAACGATTGTCTTTTCTAAGGTTTTCACAGGCTTCTATCCCGTCCATCACAGGCATCATTACATCTAAAATAATCAAATGTGGAATTATTTTACTCGCCTGAACCAATGCTTCTTTTCCATTAGAAGCAGAAAAAACTTGATAGCCTTCTTTGTTTAGGTTGTAAGTCAAAATTTCTATTATATCCGGCTCGTCATCGACTAATAGTATTTTAATGCTACTTTTTTCCATACCTGACTAATAGAATTAATGAATATTGAAATTGTAAAGACTTAGTCTGCATCAAATTTAAGGATAAAAACAACTGCTTTCAACTTCTTAATAATTTGTTCACATTGGAAATAAACCCTGTGTTAATGCGCTATAAAATCAATAACTTTGTATTCATGAAACAACGGGTGGTTAATTTCTGGGAAATCGAATCGAATGCAGATTTTGAATTGTGTGCTAAGCAAACATTTCACCATCAATATGAGCATAATTCAGTCTATCGATCCTACTGTGATTTAATTCACTTTAACCCCGCAGACTTAAAATCTATTGCAGACATTCCATTTCTCCCTATCCGCTTTTTCAAAAGCCATGAAGTGAAAAGTTTTTCGGAACCTGAAGCCATAACATTCACTTCAAGTGGAACAACTGGGACGGAAACTTCCAAACATTTTGTGAAAGAAATAAAAGGCTATGAGGAAAGTTTCACCAAGGCGTTTAATCAGTTTTATGGTTCGCCAAAAGAAATGGCCATCCTTGCTCTGCTCCCCTCTTATCTTGAGCGCCAAGGTTCATCTTTGATTTATATGGCCGATCGTTTAATCCAAGATAGTGGTCATCCTAAAAGCGGTTTTTACCTCAACAATTTAGAGGAATTGAAAATCGTTATTGAAGAACTGGAAGCTGCACAACAACCAACACTTTTATTGGGAGTGAGCTTTGCGTTACTTGATTTAGTTGAGCAATATAGTTTTGACCTGAAACACACCCTTATCATGGAAACTGGGGGAATGAAAGGGAGACGAAAAGAACTGATTCGTGAAGACTTACATGAGCAACTTGCAACTGGTTTTGGGGTAGAACACATTCATTCGGAGTATGGCATGACCGAGCTTTTATCCCAGGCCTATTCCAAAGGAGAGGGGCTTTTTAGTTGTCCACCTTGGATGCAA
>Ga0115003_10000472_pt1 | contig 35546 bp, 32 predicted proteins | sample ArcticOcean_MG_C_7_FD_88736 | JGI IMG/M metagenome (GOLD analysis project Ga0115003, IMG submission 88736) | Marine microbial communities from western Arctic Ocean - ArcticOcean_MG_CB11_88 | ecosystem: Environmental > Aquatic > Marine > Oceanic | place: Arctic Ocean: Canada Basin | collected...
GATTTTTTTTGCAAATACACTTGCAAGATATGGCGGTAGCGTGCCTAATTTTTTATTTTTTCCTATACTAATGAATAGCCAAGATATACGCCTTGATCTACTTCGTAAGCTAGAGTCAACCCCTCACTTTACCCAAAGAGAGCTCTCCCAAGATATGGATGTGAGCCTGGGCAAGGTAAACTACTGCATAAAAAAACTGACTGAGAAGGGATTAATAAAACTATCAAACTTTACTCATAATCCAAATAAAATCGGCTATGCGTACCTCCTTACCCCTCAAGGAATCGAAGAGAAGTCAAGGCTAACTTTTTCCTTTCTTAAAAGAAAGATTGTTGAATATGAAGTACTAAAAAAAGAGATTAATGCGCTACAACTTGAATCCGAAGAAAGGGCTAATGAAAACCGATAATAGCCATTGTCGGATGTTATTTCTGGATATTAATGTATAGCCTTTATCCTTCACGAATCATTGTGGGTAGCTATTGTAAAGCGTGAGATGAATTTGCAAGCTTATTAAGGCAGGGTGCCAAAAAGGAAGGCGTTGAGACTCTTTTTTTATAATAGTCTCATCTGTAGAAATTTGTTATTTCTAAGATGAGTTTTATCAGGAGTAGATTGTTGGAAAAATTATCAAATAATAGATGTTATGCGGTCATTCCTGCTAGAGGTGGGTCTAAAGGGATTCCAGGTAAAAATATAAAATTACTTAATGGTAAACCATTAATCCAGTATGCTATTGATTCGCTGAGGGAAGCAGATTGCTTTGATAGAATAATTGTTACATCAGATAGCACTGAAATATTGTCAGTAGCAGCTGAACTAGGCGCAAGTATTCATTTAAGAGTCGAGCCGGAAGAATCTAACGATTTTACTAGTTCTGACGTCCCAACTATTTCATGTCTTAAAAGTTTATCTTCGTTCATGCCAGAATTCGCATTTATGGTTCAGTGCACGTCACCATTTGTTAAGCCTTCGAGCTATCGGAAGGCTTTTCATAGCCTTATTGAAAATTCAAACGCAACTGTGTTTGCAGCTATTGAGGCGCACATTTGTCTATGGCAAGAATCTAACTTGGCTGAAAGTAAGGGCGAGTGGCTGCCAATTAACCATCCATTTCATGAGCGCATTAGTCGTCAGTTTGCGCAGGATAAGCAAGTTCATGAAGTTGGAGCATTCTATGGATTTAGAACGCAGTCTTTTATTGATGCAAGGTACAGATTTTTCTCGCATGCTTTGCCTGTATTGTTAAATGCAGAGGAAGTTGATGATATAGATACTCACGAAGAATGGGCGTTGGCAGAGTATAAAATAGTGAGAGCATTGGATATAAGAAACTAAAATTTAGCTTTAAGGTTAAACAGTTATCTACTAATTGCTAGCGCTTTCATTTTCTTAAAAAAATAATCTATACGCATGCGTAAAATGAACAATTGGAAAAAAATCTGGAATAAAGATTATAGGATCAACAAGATCATCCTCGACTGTTTGATTAAGGCAGATGGTTTTGACAGTCCCTCTGGAAAATTTGACGTAGAGGATTGGATACAATATTGTGACGAATTTTATTCAAAAATAGGTATTTCTAAGGATGATACTATTTTTGAAATTGGTTGTGGGAGTGGTGCGTTTTTATACCCTCTTTATCTAAGAAAAAATTTGGTCGGGGGTATTGATTACTCTATAAATCTCTTGGATCTGGCAAGAAAATTTATGCCTGAAAGTAAGTTAACCTGCGAAGATGCAGTCACCTTAAAATTGGATAATTCATATGACGTGGTATTAAGTCACAGTGTTTTCCAATATTTTCATAATCTGAATCAGGCAGAAATGGTTCTTAAAACTATGAATCGTTTAGCAAAAAAGAAGATTGCAATCTTAGATGTAAATGATGTAAAAAAATTCGATCACTTTCACACAGAGAGAATAAAACAGTTTGTTGAAGAGGGTTTTTCAGAAGAGGATTATAAAAAAAAATATCTAGGACTAGATCACCTATTCTATTCAAAAAAATGGTTTGAAGAGTTGGGACAAAAATTGGACTTAGAAACAGAAATATTTGACCAAACAAATGATAGTTATGGGAATTCTAAATTAAGATTCAATGTAATTTTTACAAAATAGGCAGAATAGAAGGCATTGGATTAGAAAATGTTGAATATATATAGGTGACGATTTAAATTGTAAGGATTTGCTGATAAATTTAGGCTTATCCGCTTGTCCAGCAGATGCTATTGAAGAGGTAAAGCTTATTCCTGGCATTAGAATATTGAACAAATCTGGAGGATTTGGAGCTGTTAGAGAATTTATTGGCTGAATTGTTTAATTGAGATTGCCAATGAAGAATTTAATGCTGATCTCTTATTGCCTAGTAAGAATAGTTAACTCTAAATGAAAGGCTGATTTATTTTGCGATGCCACGCAATTATCGGTAGATTTTTAATGCCCTGTTTTTTTAAGTTTTCCTCAATGAGTAAATAAAAAAATGTTGCTTCTAATGCGAGAGCGATCATGTAATACTCCTAAACCAGTACTATTCTTGGACAGAGATGGTGTTATCAATTTTGATTATGGGTATGTTTGTTGTGAGGAAAACTTCCACTTTAAACCGGGCATTTTTGATCTAGTTTTAGGTGCTAAAGCCAAAGGATATTTATGCATAGTGGTGACTAACCAAGCAGGGATTGGTAGAGGCTTATACTCTATAGAGCAATTTAGGCATTTATCAAAATGGATGTGTGAGCAGTTTGAAAATAAAGGAGCCAGCATAGACGCCATTTATTTTTCGCCATTCCACCCTTCAGAAGGGCAAGGAAAGTATTTGCTAGAAGAAAATACTAGGAAACCTGGAACTGGTATGTTTCTTGAGGCAGTAAGGGATCATAACATTGATTTAACCAAGTCTATTATGGTGGGCGATAAAATGTCTGACATGAAAGCAAGTTTGGGAGCAAACGTTGCTTTCAACTATCTCTTATCTTCACCCTTTGATATAGAGGCGTCCAAAGAACTTGATCAAAGAGTAAGCCTTGTTTCTGATTTAGCTACAATTACATCTCATCTGACTTATTAGGATTTTTATGCAGATGCTTGTTTTGGCTGGTGGATTTGGTAAGCGATTGAAAGATGTGGTTAATGATGTGCCTAAACCTATGGCGCCTATCAATGGTATTCCGCTGCTAAAGTTGCAGTTAGATCATTGGATACTTCAAGGACAACGAAGTTTTATTTTTCTTCTTTATCATCAAGCTGAGACCATAATAGAATTGTTAATCCAGCAATCTAGCTTTTATGGGAATTTGGTCACTATCGATTGGATCGTTGAAAATACTCCCTTAGGTACTGGAGGATCAGTCTCCAATGCAATCCATAAGCGCGGACTAACGGACTCAGTTATAATCGCCAATGCCGATACATGGTTAGATGGTGGATTGCAAAAAATCAGCAATAGTAAATCAGCTGTGATTGGTGTGATAAAAGTAGAAAATACAGCTAGATATGGCTCTATCTGTGTAGATAGAGACGGCAATATTACAGAGTTTGTTGAGAAGAAAACATACTCCAAGGTTAATGTTCCTGGCATGATCAATGCAGGGTTATATAAACTCCCAATAAGTGCTTTTTTTTGGGAAGATGAGAGAGAATTCGCCCTTGAAGCTGAAATTTTACCGCAGTTATCTCGTAAAAAATTGTTACGAGCAACAATGTTGGAAGGTGAGTTTTTCGATATAGGAATCCCTAAAGATTATTATAAATTCTGTGACTGGTATAAATTACAAAAGGGAAATCGTGGATAAAGTTAATTGTATAATTTCGCAGTCAGCAACAATTCGTGAAAGCTTAGTTAAGATTAAGCTAAATAAAATTGGCATGGTTTTTATCTATGATGAAAACGATCGTATTGTTGGTGTTGCTACAGATGGTGATATTAGATCATGCTTACTCGATCACTTTACCTTAGCGGATAGTATCGAGAGTGTTTTTAATCCTAACTTTGTATGGAGAAGGGATACTGATAGTCGTGAGTCAATTCTTAAGTTACTTGACTCTCAGATAAAGGCAATACCAATCTTAGACAGTGATAGTAGACTTGTTGATGTTATTACTTCATCTCAATTTCCTTTATTAATTGAGCAAGACGTATTTGCAAGATCTAAGGCACCTGTTCGTATTAGCTTTGCTGGGGGAGGCTCCGATCTAACTCATTATTTTATGGCTGAGGGTGGTGCTGTTATTAATGCAACGATTTCGCTCTACTGTCATGTTATGTTGAGGCCTAGAGGCGATCTGAAGATAACAATTGACTCATTAGATTTAGATGAATCAGTTAGTTATGATGATCTTGATGATCTTTTTGGTAAGTTAGATAATTTTGACTTGTTCCGGTCGTTACTTAAACTAATTAAACCTAACTTTGGCTTTGATCTATCAGTAAATTCTGATTTTCCATCGGGTTCTGGTTTGGGTGGTTCGTCATCGGTAATGGTTGCAGTTCTTGGTTGTTTTAATGAATTCCGCCGAGATAAGTGGAATGACTATGAGTTAGCCGAAATGGCATTCCAGGCTGAACGCCTCAATATGGGTATTTCAGGTGGTTGGCAGGACCAGTACGCACCTGTTTTTGGTGGTTTTAATTTTATTGAATTTAAGAAAGATAATAATCTAATACACCCTCTTAGGCTGAAAGATCGTACCATTTTGGACTTGCAAGAAAGCCTAGTTTTATTCGAGACAACATCTGGGAGAAATTCTGGATCCATCCATAATGATCAAAAGACCAATATGCAGGATAAGAAAGTACAGCGCATAGTTAAAAAGAATGTGACCCATTGCTACGAGATGAGAGAGAATCTGCTGAGAGGAAACCTGACTGAGTTTGGAGCAGGACTTAACTTATCTTGGAAGATGAAGCGCCAACTTAGCAACAAAATATCAAATGATGATTTGGATGATATTTATGAGTATGCAATGGCTAATGGAGCCCTAGGCGGGAAACTTTTAGGTGCTGGCGGCGGTGGGTTTTTCATGTTTTACGTTAAGACATTTTCAAAAAACTCTTTTTTGAGCGCAATGAAAAATAGAGGTCTTTCTCAAACTGTGTTTCATTTTGACCATGATGGAATGCAATCATGGACTAATCGAGACACGCACAAATAAAGTTACTAAAAAAAGGGATTAAAATTGAAAATCGGTAATTTAGAAATTGGAAAGTCAGATGTATTTGTTATTGCTGAAATCGGTAATAACCACAATGGCAGTCTAAAAATGGCTCTTGAAATGGTTGATTCTGCAATCGATGCAGGTGCAAATTGTGTAAAGTTCCAAATGCGCGATATGGCATCTATCTATAGAAAAAAGAGCTTGGCAAAGCAGGGGGAAGACCTAGGTACTGAGTATGTGCTTGATCTTTTGGAAAAGTTCCAACTATCGATTGATGAGCATAGGACCGTATCCGAATATTGCGTAACTAAAGGCATTCTATATATGTGCACGCCATGGGACTCGCTGAGTGTTTCTATCCTAGAAGACTTTGCAATACCAGCTTACAAAGTCGCGTCTGCGGATTTAACGAATTTACCGTTGATTGCAGATCTAATTGTCACTGGGAAGCCACTTATTCTATCTACCGGAATGAGTACCGAACAGGAAATCCAGATTACTGTTGATTTTCTAAATGAACGCCAAGTGCTATACGTATTACTACATTGTAATAGCACTTACCCAGCGCCATTTCATGATGTCAATCTCAACTGGATTAAGAGATTAAGTAAGATTCATCATCTGGTAGGTTATTCAGGTCATGAGCGCGGCATTGCGGTAACACTCGCCGCAGTTGGGCTAGGTGCTAAAGTTGTAGAGCGACATTTTACATTTGATAGAAATATGGAGGGACCAGATCATGCCGCTAGTCTAGAGCCTGGGGAGTTCAAAGCTTTAGTATCTGGAATTAGAGAGATAGAGAAGGCCCTTGGGGATGGTTCTGTGCGAACAGTATCACAAGGAGAAATGATTAATAGAGAGAATCTCGCTAAGAGTATTGTAGCAGCAGTTGATTTAGAAGAAGGGACTGTGATTGAATCTCATCACCTCAAGGTACGCAGTCCTGGGCAGGGTTTATCCGCGCAGTCCTACGAACTGCTTCTTGGGCGGACGCTTTCTAGAAGGATGCAGGAGGAGGACTATTTTTATCCATCTGATTTGCAAGATGGTCGAGTAGAGCCTCGTCCATACAGCTTCCAAAGGCCTTGGGGTGTGCCGGTTCGATACCATGACTTTGCAGAATACGACTCAAAAATTTCACCTGATATTTTTGAGTTTCACCTCTCTTACTCTGACCTGGATCTCGACATTAGCGATTTTCTGTCTAGCCAATATGCTTCTGGTTTTGTCGTTCATGCTCCAGAACTCTTCTCTGGAAGTAGGCTAATGGATTTGGCATCAGCTGATGAGGAATATCGCAGGTATTCTATTTCTGAGACTCAGCGAGTCATCGAAATTACTAGGTCATTAAAAAAATATTTTCCAGTTACAAAAAGACCGATGATTGTCGCCAATATTGGTGGTTTTACAATGGATGAATTGTTACCGGTGTCGGAACTGCAAAGTTACTATGAGCGTTTCTCTGATAGTTTATCGGCTTTAGACATGGATGGAGTTGAGCTTATTCCTCAGACGATGGCTCCTTTTCCTTGGCATTTTGGTGGGCAAAGATATCAAAATTTGTTTCTACATGCTGAGGAGATTACATACTGGTGTGACAAACTTAATTTAAGAATGTGCTTTGATATTTCGCATTCTCGATTGATGTGTAATCACTTCGGCCTGGATTTTTACGATTTCGCTAAAAAAATAGCGCCGATAACAGGTCATCTACATTTAGGCGATGCTTCAGGTGTTAATGGTGAGGGATTGCAGATCGATGAAGGTGATATAGACTTTGCGCGTTTAGGTTCTATTCTGAACGAGTTATGTCCTAAGGCTCCTTTCATACCTGAGATTTGGCAGGGACATAAAAATGGTGGCGAAGGGTTTTGGATTGCACTTGAAAAACTTGAAGGTTTCGTATAACTTAGGGAGGAACTGTTGAATATTGAATTAATAGGCAAAGAAATACTAGAGTCAATTAGCGTTAAAAAAGAGCTAGTTCGGAATGAAGAGACTCTAACTAAAATAATTGAAGTGGTGGCTACATGTATAACTGCAATAGAGAAGGGTGGAAAAATCATTTTCTGTGGAAATGGTGGTAGTTTTGCAGATGCGCAACACCTTTCAGCTGAGTTCACATCTCGATTTTTATTTGATCGTCCGGGTTTAGGATCAATCGCTTTAGGGACTAACAGTTCTGGAATGACTGCGATGGGTAATGACTATGGTTATGAAAATGTGTTTTCTAGGGAGCTTGAAGCACTAGGCAAAGCCGAAGATGTATTTATCGCTATAACTACTAGTGGTAACAGTTTAAATATTCTCAAGGCGGTTGAGATGGCTGACAAAATTGGTATTAAGACTTATATCCTGACTGGGCGATCTGGTGGGAGACTTAAGGCGTTATCAGAATGTATTCATATGCCGTCTGAAAATACTGCTCGAATTCAAGAGTGTCATATTTTAGTAGGGCATGTGATTTGTGGTCTTGTAGAAAAAGAAATTTTTCCAAAATTGTCGCACATGACATGAGTTTCTTTTTTGCTAGGATATCAGATGCTTTCAATTTAGAGTGCTTGTCTCATGGTCTATATCGAGCAAACTCACATATGTGTAGAAATTCATATCTTCAAAATCCAGATTAAAAAGAGATTATAAATTGAGTATATTTGAGAAATTTTGGAGAATAATAGATCGGGAGCAAAGACGCAGCGGTTTGATAATCGTCATAATCACGGTAGTTGGCGCAGTTTTAGAGGCGGCGGGCATTGGGCTCGTAATCCCATTTATTTCGATAATTGTTTCAGATAATTTTTTAATTCCTAGGGTTTTAATTGAGCAATGGCCATATCTTGCCAATATATCTAGAGGTGAGCTCTTAATTGGTTCAGTGTTGGGGTTTGTGCTTTTCTATCTTTTTAAAGGTATTTTTTTGTTGTGGCTAGTAGCCCGTCAAACAGGCTATTACGTGAGTCTTCAGGAGGCTATTTCAGGCAGGTTATTCAAGTCTTACTTGGGTAAGGCTTATGCGTTTCATCTTCAGCATAACTCAGCTAAGTTGTTGAGTAATACAATTACGGAATCGATGCAGTTCTCTGTTGGGTTCACTTCACATGTTGTTCTGATGATTAATGATTTTCTAATAGTAGTCGCTATATTGCTGGTCTTATATATTGCTGAGCCAACTGGAACGGGCGCGGCGGTGATTATATTTGGAGCAATGTCCTTACTTTTATTTGGAGTTTCAAAGAAATACTCAGCAGCTTGGGGAGAAACTCGGCAACAAAAAGAAAGGCTTCGAATTAAAAGTGCTCAGCAGGGCTTCAGTGGTGTTAAAGATATTAAACTATATGGCCGTGAAAGTATTTTTATAAACAAATATATTAAAGACACACACTTTTCTCTGGAGGCCGGTCGAAAACAAACGATATTGCAGAACGTGCCAAGAATTTTTCTGGAGTTTGTAGCTGTATCCACTTTGTGCTGTGCCGTAGTCTTTTTGTTTGTTAGTGGCGACCAGAATAAGATCCTTACGACAATAGGTCTCTATGCTGTTGCGGCATTCAAGCTGCTTCCAACTATTGCAAGGCTAGTGCAGAGTAGTCAGGCGATGATTTTTAACCTACCAGTAGTTTCCTTAATTTATAAGGAGTTGGTGGAAGATAAAATTCCTAACTATTCAGTTGGTGATTCATCTGCGTCACTTGACTCAGAGATAAACTTTGTAAAAAATGTAAATATTTCGAATCTAAGCTTTACTTATGATGGTGTTGATCAGCCTGCCTTATATTCTATTAATTTGGATATAAGTGCTGGTAAAATGATTGGATTTATTGGCTCTAGTGGCGCTGGTAAGAGTACTTTGATCGACTGCCTCCTAGGCCTGATAAGCCCATCTTCAGGAGAGATGAGAGTCGACAATGAGCTCATTTCTGAGCGAAACGTTATTAGTTGGCAACAGAAACTAGGTTATGTCTCTCAGGTAATTTATCTGCTCGATGGTTCTTTGAGGGAGAACATAGGTTTTGGTATTCCCACTGATGCTATTAATGAAAAAAAGTTAAAGAGTGCGGTTGAGAAGTCCCAGCTTACTGAGTTTATAGCCTCGCTGCCTGATGGCCTTGATACTATTGTTGGAGAACGTGGTGTTCGGTTATCCGGCGGTCAGAGACAGCGGATTGGAATAGCTCGAGCACTATATGACAATCCACCTGTTTTAGTATTGGATGAAGCGACTAGTTCATTGGATACAGATACTGAGCGTGAAGTCATGAAGGCTGTTGAGGAATTGCAGGGTAGTAAAACAATTTTAATTATCTCCCATCGGTTCTCAACAATAGAAAACTGTGATTATGTTTACAAATTAGATAAAGGTCGTATAGTTGCGCAGGGACAACCTGAAGATATGCTCAGCGTGACATTATTAAATAGCTAACTAATATTATGGAATGAGTGATGGTTGATTCAAAGTTTACTGGTTTTATTACTGTTAGGACGTCGTCTACTAGGTTGCCTGGCAAATGCCTTTTACCTTTCGCAGGTGAGACCGTAATTAGCCATGTAGTAAAGAGGGCTATTGCTTATGGGATTGATCCTATAATCTGTACAAGTAACGATAAGAGTGACGACATTCTTGAGGAAATCTCAAAAGAGCTAGGCGTCAAATTTTTTAGGGGGTCCTTAGTCAACAAACTTAAACGCTGGTTGGATTGCGCAGAACATTTTAACATTAATTCATTTCATACCATTGATGCGGATGATCCATTTTTTAATGGTTCAGAAATGATCGAAAGTCTTAATCTTCTTAAGTCTGGTAATTACGATGTGGTCTGTCCCACGAAGTCTAGCTCAGCAGGCGCTGCAAGTGTTGGTTATTCTCTAACTAGCGCTGTGGTTAAAAAGGCCTTAGTCAATTTAGGAGATGACACTGATACAGAAATGATGTGGTTATATTTAGAAAAATTACACGGTGTTAGGATGGCTATATTGCCTGAGAATGGTCTTCAAATTTCAGGCATTAGGCTGACATTAGATTATCAAGAGGACTACTGGTTGTTGGCCTCCATTGCGAGAATTTTGGGGAGTAATGCTACTAGAGATGAGGTTAATAAGCTTTTCAGAGATAATCCCGACTTTACTAAGATCAACTTTTTTCGAAATAAAGAGTGGAAAAAAGCACAACTTTCAAGAATAATTTAAGAGGTAAAAATGAAGATGGAAAATCCTGCATGGAGATTTAATGGTAATGAGAGGAAGTATCTAGAAGAAGTTTTAGCTACGGGTTTTAGGGCTGGGGCTGATGGTGCTTTCACGATGAGGCTAGAAAATTTTTTTGCTACTGTGTACAACGCAAAATACGGTATTACCTTTAACTCAGGAACTACAACGTTACACTCTATACTTCTTGCGATGGGTTGTTCTAAGGGTGACGAAGTGCTAACGCCGGCGCTTACTCCTATTATGTGTGGTCTTGCTCCATATTACACAGGGGCGACTCCAGTTTATGTTGACTCTCTTCCAGATACTTTTCTTATGGACCCTGAGGATATAAAAAGAAAGATAACACCCAAAACTAAAGTTATATTTGTAACTCATATGTATGGTGCAGTGTGTGATATGCGATCAATTATGGCGATTGCAAAAGAGCATAAATTATTTGTCTTAGAGGATTGTGCTCAGTGCCATATGGGGCGCAATGATGAGGGGCAGCTGGCTGGAACGATAGGCGATGCCGGTAGTTGGAGTTTTGAAAACTCTAAACAGCTCACTTGCGGTGACGGTGGGATAGTCACCACGAGCAATCAAGTTTTGGCTGAAAAAATCAGGAGACTTGGTGGACTCGGGTTTAAAACTCTTACCGCAAGTTCGGGAAAGGTGCGAACCGATCGAGATCTACTGCAAAATCCAAACTGGGAACGATTTGAGTCCATAGGCTACAACTATAGAATGGGCCAGTTGGCAGCAGCGGTTGCATTAGCACAAATGGAGCAGAATGATTATTTTATAAATTTAAGAAGAGCCAGCGGCTTGCAGTATACGAATGCCATATCTAATTCAGAGCTGTTAACTGCGCAGCATGTAAGTAAGGGCAATATAAATACTTACTATACATTCTCGGCTAAATTCAATGGCGAGCACCATGGAGTTAAATGGGAGGATTTCAGAGAGAAATATATGGCGTTTGGAGGAGATGGGATTTATGCAGCTGCTAAACTAATTCATCAAGAACCTGCTTTTTATAAGAATAAGATTGGTTATGGTGAAACCCCCATCGCTGTTGATTTACAAAAAAGATTAATGAACTTCACAACAAATCAAGCTAGCGCTTTTGAGAGAGAAGTTCAAATGAATGCTATGAGCAAGACATTAAAATATTTTGGTGATAATCCAGAGGTGCAAATGATTTCATTAACTGGTGACGTTAGTACTGGTAAAAAAATCTTAGAAGCTGCAAGCCATACTATTAAAAAAACACATCTAGAATTGGAGAGTAAGAATAGTATGGAAAATTTAACACGTTTTGGCATAGTTCAAGGGAGATTGTCCCAGGCGCCTCTAAATAGCCTTCAATGGTTTCCTCAAGAATCTTGGGAAATGGAGTTTAAAGCTGCCGCAGAAATTGGAATAGATTTTATTGAACTTATTGCAGAGTGTCATCACAATCCTAATAATCCAATCTGGAGTGACGCTGGTGTAAAGAAAATTCAGGAATTAGTGGCTAATAATTTATTAACTCTTCATTCATTATGTAATGATTTCCTTATTGAAAATTCACTTCTAGATGATCAAGTAATTCAACAAAACATTAATTTGATCAACAAAGCTAAAAATCTTGGAATTGAAAAATATATTCTACCTCTACTTGGAAAAACCAATGTAAGTTCAAAAAATATAAATGAATATGTTGAATCAATTAGAATTGTTGCACGCGCTGCAAATAAGCACAATATGGTGACATGTTTAGAAACTGTGTTGCCAGGTGAAGAGTTAGTTAAATTATTGGAGCTAATCGACCTTCCTTATGTTAAGGCTGTCTTCGATACGGGTCTTCTAGGAGCCAGGGGGTATGATTTACCTAGTGATATTCGTTTATTAGGGGACTATATCTCACATATCCATATTAAAGATAAAAATAGAAACGATGAAAATATGCTTCTAGGAACTGGAATTGTTAATTTTGAGGAAGTTTTTAGTGCCCTTAAGGATATTAATTATGATGGTCCATTTACCTTAGAAACCGTTCGCGGCAATGACCCAATTAAAACAGCTATTTTCAATATTCAAGTGGTTGAATTTTTTAGAGAAAATTCTAGGCTAAATGTATAAACGAATACTCTTTATAGGTTTAGGTGGGGCTGGTCAGAGACATTTGAGGCTTTTTAAACAAAATACAACAAATGAAACAGAGTTGATAGCTTTCCGAAAAACTTCTAATACTCCTGTACTAAACCCTGACTTTACTATTAATAAAGTTGACTCATTAGAGGAGCTATATGGAGTTAAAATTTTTGAAAGCTTAGACGAGGCTATCGATACTAATCCTGATTTGGCGGTTATTTCTACTCCTAGTTCTTTACATATGGATTTTGCATTACGTTGTGCAGAAAAAGATATAAATATCTTTATTGAAAAACCTCTATCACACACATTAGAAGGCTTTAAAGAGCTTGAGAATGTTATTCTGAAAAATAAACTTTTTCTACAAGTTGGCTTTCAAAGGCGGTACCACCCCTATTTGTCAAGAATAAAACAATTGATTGATTCTGAAACAATGGGAAATATTACCAATGTAATAATAAATGTTGCATCTTATATTCCAGATTGGCATCCATATGAAAATTATAAGGAGCTTTATGCCTGTCGAAAAGATTTAGGTGGTGGGGTTTTATTAACTGAAATTCATGAATTTGACTTATGTATTTGGTATTTTGGTAAGCCTAAATCTGTAACTTGTGTAGGTGGTACCTATTCTAATGTTGGGCTAGATGTAGAAGATACAATCCATGCAACTTTAAATTATGAAAATTTTTCAGTTCAAGTGAACTTAACTTTTTGGCAAAAAAAAGCAGAGAGAACTATTTTTATCGCAGGCGAAAATAAAAGCAGTTCTTGGAATCAAGAGGAAAATAAGCTTCAAATTTATGATCATACTAACCAATCCCCGACGATACAAATGCAAGAGGATATAAATACTGATTTAATGTTTGATCTTCAGGTTAAAGATATACTGTCAAGTAGTAATTCGGACAAAAGTAAGGCTAACATTTTAAATTCAAACTTGTCACTATCAATAGTTTTAGCTGCAAAACAATCAATGGAAGAAAATAGAGCTGTCAATCTACTTTAAAATTACTACTAATTATGATGAGTTTCTTACTAATTTTTCCTTGTTGCATCGCCTCTTCTCTTAGGAGTTGAATAAGAGAGTAAATCACTTGTTGACGTTTCGTGTATTCTTTCTGATAAATGATTTGGTTGGATTGGAATTCCATTATGAACTCGATACAAGAGATACCATTTTCTTCCAGGTTGCAATAAAAATTCAGTCCGTCACCGTTGAATGAATTTGAAGAAATAAAACAATTTTTATTTATCATCTAAAAGGAGCTTTAGTGAGTCAAAAAAAACCATTATTTGACATTCTAGGTAAAACAGCTTTGATAACAGGAGCTGCAGGCTTGCTCGGTATTGCGCATGCTAGAGCGCTTTTAGCCATCAATGCCGATGTTCTATTAACAGATATTAATTATGAAGAGTTAGTTAAAGCTAAGAGACTTTTAAGTGTTGATTTCCTTGAAGATAAAATCAAGATTTTTGTGATGGATGTCACGTTGGAAAGCAATATTGAAGGAATTGCTAAGGACATAGCCGATGCAGGCTTTAGGGTCGATATTCTAATAAATAATGCTGCAATTGATCCTACTGCTTCATCTTTGGTAAATGGGACGCGAACTACGCGGTTAGAAAATTTTTCGATAGATAGGTGGAATATGGAAATTGGTGTTGGTCTTACGGGCTCATATCTATGCAGTAAAGTATTTGGTGCACGCATGGCTTCTGATGGTTTAGGTGGGGTCATCTTGAATATCGCATCTGATTTGTCAGTGATAGCGCCGGATCAAAATTTATATAAGCAAAAAGGCCTGGCCGACGAGCTACAAGCTGTAAAACCAGTTACATATTCGGTTATTAAAACGGGTTTAATTGGTCTAACTCGTTACTTAGCATCTTATTGGGCTGACAAAGGAGTTCGTTCAAATGCGCTAAGTCCTGGAGGGGTATATGTTGATCAAGACGATGAGTTTGTATCTCGTTTAGAGAACTTGATTCCCATGGGCCGAATGGCGAAAAAAGATGAGTATGCAGGCGCAATTCAGTTTTTATGCTCAGACGCATCAGCTTATATGAATGGTCAAAATATTGTAATGGACGGTGGGCGCTCCGTTATTTAATTATAAATAAATGATGAAAGGAAAAGAGTGTTAACCAAAACAGAATTCTTCAAAAGGTTTTCGACTGAGCTTCCAAATAATATTGGAATGAATTCCGCAGAAGTGTCAGATGCATTTGACATTTATTTTACGCCGCTTACTTTGGATGCGGTTGATGAGATGCATCGCTATTCAATAATTGAGCGTTTTTATGAGTACTTTGAATTTCCTCCGTTTATACATTTATCTGACACTAGGCAATATCTGCAAAAATTGATAACACGTATGGATGGTGATGAAGACACTCGAGTCAGTACATATTGGTTTGTCAGGCGGAAATCTGATGATTATTTAATAGGTTCCGCCGGACTAATAGATGCCAACTTCTCTAGGCAGTCGATTGAGTGGGGTTATGGCGTAGACCCAGAACTATGGGGCTATGGTTATATTCTTCAAATCCAAGAGATACTTAAAAAATATGTTTTTGATACCTTGGGTCTTAATCGGATACACGGCATAACTATGGTTAATAATCATAGGACTATTGAGTCTGTCCTGGCGGCAGGAATGATACATGAAGGTTTAGCATCACAGCATTACTGCAAGGACAATAAGTTCGTTGACGGATGGCGATATGCGATGACACGCTCAGTGTATGAAGGGCAGAAACAGCAATCAAAAGTGAATGTTGAGTTAGATGATATTTTAAAATCGGTGGTCGAGTTAGTTGCAGATGTATTTACTGAAGAAGATATAACTGAGAATGCATCAATGGCAGAAAATCCAAGTTGGGATTCTTTGGGGCATATGCAAGTTATAATTAGTTTGAGAGAAAACATGGGCGTAGAGTTGGCCCCGGCAGATATTGCTGAAGCAACTTCTATAAAATCGATTGTTGGCATTATTAAAGCAACAAATTCTAGTTTCTCTTGAGATATTTTTATAGATGACTAGTTTCATAACACATTTATTTAATCTCAAGCAGCGCTCACCTAGACTTCCTGCCATTAAAATAGATGACAGAATCATTTCATATGAAGAATTGATTGATAAAGCGATGCTTGTTGCCACAGGCCTTCGTGAAGTCGGGGCGCGTCATGAAACTGTTGGGCTCGTTGGTCAACGCAAGGCTAGTTCATATATAGGGCTTCTTGGTATACTATTTGCAGGCTGCAGTTTTACGCCTATTAACCCAAAGTATAATCCAACAAAAATTTCATCTATTTTGAATGCGTCTAATATCCGCTTCCTAGTTGGTGATTATGGTGATATTACACAGCTTGACTCTTCTTCAACGGGTGATATTGAAGCTTGTATTTTGCCTGAAGGAAATGCGACGGGGCACAAGGGCCTAATTTATGTCAATGAAAAGTCTCTCAGTGTTTTCGAATCCCTACAATGGCCAGTTTCTTTTGAGTTATATGATTTAGCTTATGTGAACTATACGTCTGGGTCGACGGGTAAGCCTAAGGGTGTAATGATAAGCCTGGGTAACCTCCAATCATTTCTCAGTAACATGAAATCAATCTACCAGTTAGAGCCTGGCTTTCGGGCATCTCAGGCCTTCGATCTAAGTTTTGATCCGTCGGTTTCCGATATATTTTTTACCTTAACAGAGCAAGGTACTCTTTGTGTGCTTCCCGAAAAAGAAATCTTAGTACCCAGCGATTTTATTGTCCGGGAAGAGATTACATTTTGGAATTCTGTGCCATCGGTAGCCAGCTTTATGCTTAAGACTGGAAACTTGAAACCGGGGGCTTTTCCCAAATTGAGCCATAGCATGTTTTGTGGTGAGCAATTCCCTACTGAATTAGCTAAGGCGTGGCGTCGGTCAGCTCCCAATAGTACAATTGAAAATTTATATGGTCCAACGGAGACAACAATTTATATTTCTCGCTACTCGTACTCAATAGAGGACGAACACAAGCAATTTAAAAATGGAGTTGTTCCGATAGGTCAGGCTTTTTATGACCATTCAGTAGTTCTGGTCGATGATGAAAATCGAAAAATAAATGATTCTAGGAAAGGTGAAATTATATTTGCTGGGCCTCAATTGGCAAAAGGATACCTAGATGATGGAGACAAAACTAGTCAATCGTTTGTTAAATTTGACTGGGATAGCGCTGATAGATTTTGGTATAAGACAGGAGATTTGGGGTTCTTTAATATTGATGGAGATCTAGAGTGCGTCGGACGAAAGGATAGCCAAATTAAAATAGCGGGTAGGCGTATTGAGATAGGAGACATCGAGTCGACGCTCTCTAAGTTTAAGAATACAAAAACAGCGGTCGTGGTTCCTCTGCGAGATGGAGCTGACATAGTTACTGGATGCGTGGCATTTGTGTTATGCGAAATCTCTAAAATTGAAGCTAGTGAAGTACGAAAGAAGAGCGGAAATTTCTTAGATAGTGTGTTTTTTCCTAAACAGTTTTTTACACTAGACAATTTTCCTTTATCTCAGAGTGGTAAAACTGATAGGAAGAGTTTGGAAAAGTTAGCACAAGAGTTAATGGAATAATACTTTGTTTAGTAATTTAACTAAATTTTTCAAGAGGATAAATTTTTCAAGACCAGAATCTGCAGAAATTATTATTTTCGATGAGGCTAATTCCGCGCTAATTCAAACAGTTATTCCAGAAAATTTTACGATTTCAATATTTAAAATGCGACCAATGGAGATATACATATCGCCCAGAATATTGTTCCACTTCATCCAAAATTTAAGGGACTTTAAATTTCGAAGCGAAGTAGTATCTAATAGAGGGCTATTCTATAAAGTATTTAAGCAGTTATTTTGTATTTATATTAAAGCAGATTTGATCAGTCGCAATCCTAAAGCAATCATTACCTCAACAGACAATTCTAGTAATTTTGGGTGGTTATCAGAAAATTACCATCAGGCACCTTGCATAGCAATTCAAAATGGGGTTCGCTTAAATTATGACTCAATGAGATTCTCAAATAATTATTATTATTGTCAGCATTTTTTTTGTTTCGGTGAGCGCGAGGTCATCGAATATCCGAAACTGGGTTACAAAGTAGATTATTTTTACCCTGTAGGCTCATTAAATTTATCTAATAACTTTGATATGCGTCTATCGGGTGAGGATCCATCTTATGACTTGCTGGTAGTTTCATGCTGGCGTGGTAATATTGGTTTTTCTCAAGATGTAAAAGATAGTATGAATTCAATGCGCCTGATGGATGAAATGCTGTCCAGGTATCTGGCACATCTTGACTTAAAAGCAGCAATTATTCTTAGGTCTCAACGCGACTCAGATCAATGGGTTATGACAGAAATAGGGATGTCAGAGGAGGATTATTTTCGCTCCATTTATGGGGATTCTATCCAGATAATCGATGCCAATTTTTCTGCAAGAAATATATACCCGGTAATGCAACGTTCTGATATTGTTATTTCAGGGTTCGCGACGACCTGTTTGATTGAGGCTTATGCCATGGGTAAAAAAATTATATATGGAAATTTTTGCGGTACTAATAAATATCATGTCGATTTCCATCCGGAGATTATTTTTGAAGGTGATGAGAATAGTTATGGAATTTTTGCAACTAGGCTGGATGAACTCAGGACAATTTCTAATGAGGTTTATTTAAGGGAGCACAAAGATATGATGGATTACTATATGCGGAATCCTTCAACATGCTTTGCATCGGATGAGATTCGAAAATCTATATCTAGTATCTTGGAATCCGAGCTACATAATAAGGTTAATGCTTTATGAGTTTATCTATCAATGAGGTAAAAGAGAAATGCACTCAAAATAAGTACTTTTCTTATGACTCATGGGAAGATCGGCTGTTCATTCTCCCAGCGATGTATTTAGTTTGGGTATGCATTCGCCTCGGAATTAGTGGCAATGCGGTTTCTTGGTTGTCTGCTTTCGTGGCCATTTTTGGCGCATTCTTGTTAACTAGTGATGATAGTTTGGTTGTTTTTATAGGTTCGTTTGGGTATATCGGTTGGTATCTTCTTGACTATGTCGATGGTGCAGTTGCTAGATTTAATGGAAAGGGGAGTGTATCAGGCCAATATGTAGATTGGATTATGCATGTGATAGCTCATGTTGCTACTGTGGTCGGCATAATGATTGGTGCAATGAGTACCACAGGCGCCTGGATATACCCATTTGTTATCCTGGGGATTATAGCGTCCAGCCTTGCATATGCTAAATTTTCTATGGCATGGTTTGCAATTTGTATGGAACAGCAGCAACGAAGAGCTAAAGGCTATGATATATTGGAAGAAGACAAATTGCCGGCCTCATTAGCGGTCGATTGGTTTGGTTTTAAATACATTCGTGGGTTTACAATTCTGGTGTTTCATGAAACCCACTTGGTTTTTTGGCTTCCACTAATAGCATTATTTCAGTTATTCCAAGTGATTGAATTAATTGATTTGCGAATTGTTTTTACGGTCTTGGCTGGTACTGTGTATTTTCTAGTTCAAGTTCTTGAAACTCATCGCTTAGTAGTAACTAAAAAAATCGAAAAAGGTTATTCAGAACTATTTTCATCTACTCACCATCCCGATTTACCAGATGATCATTTTTTCAAATAAATTTTTTATTAAGGAGGTTTTTTAATGCAGATATTAATTCCGGCTGCAGGAATGGGGAGGAGGCTTGGTTCAGAAACTTCCAGCAAAACAAAGGCAATGGTTGAAGTAAATGGTAGAACTCTAATTGAGCATTGTTTAGACTCAGTAGTTATGCACCCGATAGAAAGAATAATTTTGGTTGTTGGGTATCAAAAAGAAAAGCTTAAAAGTTTTTTGGGAAATAGTTACAAAGGTGTGGATATTATTTATGTAGAGAATAACGACTACTCTAAGACTAATAACATATATTCTGTTTTTCTTGCTAAAGATTATCTTCTAGAAGATGACACGATATTGATCGAAAGCGATTTAATATTTGAGCCTAAAGTTTTTCAAATGGTTATTGATAATCCAAGTGAAAATCTGGCCTTAGTTGATAAATACAAGGCTTGGATGGATGGCACAGTTGTTAAAATGAATGATGATTTTTCGATAAGCCATTTTATAGCTAAATCGGATTTTGATTATGAGCAGGTAGGTGAATATTATAAAACAGTTAATATTTACAAGTTTTCGAAACCCTTTTTAAATAATGTTTATCTACCTTTTTTGGAGGCCTATGTTAAGGCTCTTGGCGATAATGAATATTATGAGCAAGTTCTTAAAGTTATAGTGAATTTAGATATGAATCACCTAATGGCTCTCCCTTTGAACGGGGAAACATGGTACGAGATTGATGATGCACAGGACCTTGATAATGCTAAATTGATTTTTGCAGAACCAAATGAACGTTATGATTTGTTATCACAAAGATATGGTGGTTATTGGCGTTTTGATGAGCTTAAGGATTTTTGTTACCTAGTAAATCCTTTCTTCCCTCCAGAGTCTTTGAATAATGAGGTAAAGTTTAGCCTCAATAAATTAATGCAGTCATACCCATCTGGCGAGAAAATCCAAGCAATGTTGGGAGCTAAAATGTTTAATATTCATGACTCGTATATTGTTGTAGGCAATGGTGCTGCAGAATTAATCAATACAGTAACGAAGATATTAAAAGGTAGATTTGGATTATATGGGCCTACATTTGAAGAATATACAGCTAGGTTTAAGGATGTAGACCTCAAGGTACCTAAGTCCGAAGGATTTAGGTATGGAAAGCATGACGTCATTTCGCTGGCGAAAGAAAATGATGGTGTAATATTAATTAATCCAGATAATCCATCTGGTAATTTTATTTCTTATGAAGGCATAATTGAGATATTAGAAAATCTTCACTCTGCAGGTAAGTACCTGATATTAGATGAGTCATTTTTAGATTTTGCTGAAAATGGCTTTGATTCTTCAGTTCTAAATACAGCTGACTTGGAGAGATTTCCAAATTTAGTTGTGATCAAGAGTATCGGAAAGAGTTATGGTGTTGGAGGATTAAGATTAGGCGTCTTGGCGAGTTCAAATAAAGATCTTTTACAGAGCTTGAAAAATAACATACCCATATGGAATATAAACTCGGTAGCTGAATTTTATTTGCAAATTATTGGCAAATACGCAGCTCAGTATCAAACGGGTTGTGCAAAGCTTATTCAAGCTAGAAGTGAGTTGATGAAAAATTTACAGGAAATAAGTTATCTAAAGCCCTTTGAGTCTCAGGCAAATTATATCTTTTGTAAGGTAATTGGAAAAGATGCAGCTCAATTAGCCTCAGATCTTTGTGATCAGTATTCGATCCTTATTAAGGATTGTTCAAGTAAAGCTAGTATTAAAGATCACTATATCCGACTTGCAGTAAGAGATACGCGTGATAATGAGGCTTTAATAAGTAGCCTTAAAGCTCTTACTTAGTTTTATTCATCAGGGTTTAGATGCGTGAATTAGAGTTAGTGAGCTTGGATAGAATACAAGAAACGGAAGAGCATGATCTTATCTTAGCTATTCGACTTGCCGAGACCATTTTTGAATTGGGAATATGGACAGTTCCAATTGCAATTGAACAATCCACATACGCAGTTATGGACGGGCATCATCGTCTCAACGCTGCTAAATTATTGAACCTTGCAAGAGTTCCTTGCATCCTTATGGATTACCAAAAAAGTGGCGTTGTATTGCACTCATGGCGCAACGAATTTGATATTAGTGTAACTGATATATTTATGATGATAAGAAATAATAAAAAATACCCCTTGAAAACGACTCGGCATTTATTTAATCCCTCAATTCAAGAAGTATCTATTCCTTTGAGCTTACTCTATTGATATTAAACCTCATATTCAATCTAGTGGTTCTCAAATAAAATAAGATGATAAGTAGTTCACTTAAACCACTAACTCATAAAATCTAATATTAAACAGCAAAATCTATGAGATTAATAAAAACAGCAATCGATTTTGGTGATTATGATGAAAATCAAGATAATGTGCTTCTTGGCGACTGGTGCTTAAAGAATGAGGCTGATTTTTTAGGCGATATAGCTAAGTATAATAAGATTCCTTATCATTGGGATGATCGAGAAAAATATGCTCGTGATTATCTTTACCTGAATGAACTCTATGAAGAAACACTATCGCAATTAACACTCCTTTTAAATGAGATACATTCCACTAATCACGATTTAAGATATTGGCGAATTTTGATTGGTCCATGGCTATGTTATTTTATTGATGCGCTCTTTGACCGTTATGAATGTGTTAAACAGGCTAAGGAGATTGGCCATATAACTAAATCGACTATTTATTCTTATGATTTAGAAGATGTTTGTCCAGCCAGCTTTGATGAGTTTTGGGCTGACTTTACTACTGATGAGTGGAATGAGATCGTATTCTCGGAGTGCCTCATAGATCTCGGCATCCCTTGCTCTTTAGGCGATGAAACTCTGGTTTTCAATAAACCGGCCACGAGTAATAGTTTAATTTTTTTTGATGTACTTAAGGATAAGTTGAAATCCTTGGGTAATATGTACTCAAAGTTTTTGGGGCGCTTGCAAAAAGGCCCGGTTATAATCAATGCTTATACCTCCTTGCGTAAAGTGATTGAATTGCAGTTGCAATTAAAGCAACTGCCCTATCTCTTCAATTTAAAGCTAGGTTTTGCGGCTTCAAAAAAGGATCTATTGCTTAGAGAGAAACTTTCTAAGATATTTATTTCGTCGGATCAGTTCGAAAGCTTGCTTACCAGATTGATTCCTCTATTTATGCCTAAAAGTTATATGGAAGACTTCTTGAAATTAAGAAGAAATGCATTAAATACTCTTCCGAAGAATCCTAAGTCTATTTTTACAGCCAATGCTTACCAAGCAGATGAAATGTTCAAAATATGGGCTGCAGAAAAAACATCTCAAGGCGTACCACTTATAATTGGCCAACATGGTGGAACGTTCGGGGTGACATCTATTAACCAGTCTGAGGAGCACCAGATTAGAATAGCTGATAATTATATGACTTGGGGTTGGGCTGATACAAAGAAAGATAAAACTATTGACTTACCAAGCATCCAACTTTCAGATAGGACACCAATTTATTTTAATCGCAAGGGAGCTATTCTTCATGTGATGAGTTCTGTACCCCGATATTTCTATCAATATTTTTCTATGCCGGTAGCAGGACAATTTCTTTTATACATAAAAAATCAAGTTTCGTTTTTAAGAGCCCTTAAAAAGGATACACGGGATAATGTAAATATCAGGTTAGATTTATCGAGTGTTAGTCGAAGCTGGGATATTCCTAAAGCTCTTAAGGTTGCAGGATATGATAACCTTATCCAAAGTTCAAATGATCCTATTCTGTCCTTACTTCATGATTGCAGGTTGTGCGTTTGTACTAGTAATGCTATGGTTTTTCTTGAAACTTTAGCGTTGAACTTCCCTACGATTATTTTTTGGGAGCCTTCACATCATGAGATCAGGCCCGATGCGGCACCATTTTTTGACATGCTTGAAGAAGCTGAGATTTTATTTTATACTCCTGAGGCAGCTGCTAAAAAAGTTAATATTATTGAGAATAATGTTGACGAATGGTGGTTTTCGGAGAAGGTTCAATCGGCAAGGAAGCAATTTTGTCAACGATATGCTCGTGTTTCAACTGATTGGAAGTATGAGTGGTCTGACTTCCTACTTAAATTAAAGTGAAAGCTATGATAAATAAAGTAATGAAGTCCTATCCACTGCAAGTCTTTAGGCATAGGGTATATCTGCCTTGGCTTTCCATGCTCGGCCATATTGGTGATATCAAACGCAATATCATCACTGAAAAAATAATCGAATTGAATGACATTGGAATTGATTCTTTGGTAGGCAATCGAGCTGAAACTACTAGTTATGTCCGCCTAAAAACCAACCTGACGTTTGCTAAGAATTTGGGGTTTGATAAATTTTTAGATATTGGGTGTGGTCTTGGGAGATCTCTTATTGTTGCTAGTGAGCTGGGTTTTGTTGATTTAAATGGCGTGGATATCTCAGATAAGATTATATCAAAATGTAGAAAAAATATGATCAAGGTTGGAATCTCTCCTAGCTTAAGTTGCAGCGACGTAGATAACTTTGAGATCCCAGCCGGAAAGTTAGTAATTTACCTTTTTAATCCTTTTGGAGAAGAAAGGATGCGTGATTTAGTCAAAAAGCTAGTGCTGCGAGAACAAGAAACTTTGGTTATTTACCACAATCCCAAACATTTTGAGTGCTTCAAAAACTTGAGTAAAATTAACACACATGTTTGGAATCACTTTGGCCTATATCAGGAAAAAGCTTTTATTTATTTAATTCCAGCTAAACTTAAAAACTAAGTGAGTTTATCGGTTTCTGTAACTTAAACTATAGTTAACCGGCAGCCCTAATATCAAAATAATTTTATGTGAGATTTTATGGAAATGATTTACAAGAACAAAAATGTTGTCGTTACTGGGCATACAGGCTTTAAGGGTTCTTGGCTTGTGGCTTGGTTAAAACAGATGGGTGCATCAGTGACTGGCATTGCGTTAGATCCACCCTCTATCCCTAGTCACTATGACGCGTCTAAACTAGCAGACGGTATTCAAGATTATCGTATTGATATTCGAAACGAAGGTGCTATTGAGCAAGTAATACTCGAAGCAAAGCCTGATTTCTTGTTTCATTTGGCTGCGCAGCCTATTGTTGGTGCAAGTTATGATGATCCTATAGAAACGTGGGGTACTAATGTCATGGGGACTATTAATGTTCTCGAGGCATTGCGAAAAATTCAGCATGACTGCTCTGCTGTGATTATCACTAGTGACAAGTGTTATAACAATGTTGAGTGGGAGTGGGGGTACAGAGAGAATGATGCTTTAGGTGGCCCTGATCCTTACAGCGCAAGTAAAGGCGCGGCTGAACTTGCTATAAGGTCTTACGTTAAATCATATTTTTCAGGAGAGGATAACTCTGTGCGTATCGCATCTGCTCGAGCTGGAAATGTTATAGGGGGTGGTGATTGGGCTGCAAATCGTATTGTGCCAGATTGCGTTAAGAGTTGGTCGAAAAATGAGATAGTTGAATTGCGTAACCCACATTCCACAAGGCCTTGGCAGCATGTTTTGGAGCCATTGGGAGGATATTTGCAGTTAGGCGCGTTGCTCAGTCAAAATCACCATTTACATGGCGAAGCCTTTAACTTTGGCCCACAGGCACAACAAAACCAAAGTGTTCTAGAATTGGTTAAGCAGATGTCAAAAAGTTGGTCAGAGGTTCGTTGGGCTGAATGTGAGTCCCAATCGTCTCAATTTTATGAGTCTGGGTTATTGAAGCTAAATTGTGATAAAGCATTACATTTTTTAAATTGGCATGCTGTTTTGGATTTTGAAGAGACCGTAGCACTTACTGCAAATTGGTATCGTTCATTCTATGAAGTGCCTAGTTCCATTCGCGAGGTCACCAACAAGCAAATTAATGACTACTCTAAAAAACTATCGTTTTGATTTAAGGAGATTGTGAATTGTCAGAATCGAACCTTAATAATATCGTAATTACTCAATTAGCAACATTTGATGTTGATGGGGGGAGAGTTATGCATGGGATTAAAAAAAACGATATTGGATATGTTGACTTGGGAGAGGTTTACTTCTCATATATAGACCCTAAGGCCGTCAAAGCCTGGAAGAAACACAATCGAATGACCTTAAACCTTGTGGTTCCGTTAGGTAAGGTTAGATTTGTGTTCTGTGATCCTTTGAGCGAAGGTCACTATAGAGTTGAAGATGTTGGCGAGGGTAATTACGTTAGGTTAACCGTCCCCCCTGGAATATGGTTCGGGTTTCAGGGTATTGCATTACAGCCAAGTTTAGTGACTAACATTGCAGATTTACAACATGACTCAGCTGAGGTCGAAAGACAGGCGGTTTTATCATTTGATTATCAATGGGAGAAATTATGAAAGTAATCTTGTTAGCGGGGGGCTATGGAACTCGTATGTCAGAATACACTGGATTCATTCCTAAGCCTATGGTGGAAATTGGTAGGTACCCTATCTTGTGGCATATTATGAATTCGTATGCCTCTTTTGGTCATAAAGAGTTTTTTGTAGCGTTAGGATATAAAGCACATGTCATAAAGGAATACTTCTCTAAATTCCATACAGTAAATTCTGATTTTTCCGTTAATCTCGGAACTGGAGAACTTATTTCCCTGAATAGCTCGACAGCTGATTGGCGGGTAACATTAGTCGACACAGGTATAGATACGATGACTGGCGGTCGGGTTAAACGTATGAGAGACTTTGTAGGTACTGATGATCCTGTTTTACTAACCTATGGTGATGGAGTCTCAGATATTGATATTGATGCTCTACTCAATTTCCATCGTTCTCATGGCAAAATGGTGACAATGACTGCTGTGCGACCTGTCGCGAGGTTTGGAGAATTAAACATCGTTGATGGTCATGTCACCTCATTTGAAGAAAAACCACAGTTACATCAAGGTTGGATTAATGGAGGATATTTTGTGGTTCAGCCTGAATTTTTTGATCTTATTGATGGTGATAGCACCATGATGGAAAGGGAGCCGCTAGAAAAAGCAACTAGGATGGGTGAATTGATGGCTTATCAACATCAAGGTTTCTGGCAGTGTATGGATACAAAGCGTGACCATGAAATGCTTGAGAAGCTTTGGGCCGATGATAAGGCTCCATGGAAGCCCCAGAGTAGATAGACATGAAAATACTGATCACAGGTGGCTTTGGTTATGTTGGAGGGCGGCTAGGTGAGTACTTGGCATCTGCTATGTATGAAGTCTATTTGGGTTCTCGCAGTTCTCGTGCAGAGCCAGATTGGCTTTCGAAAGGGAATGTGGTTCAGATGGATTGGGCAGATGATCATAGCTTAATAACAGCCTGTAAAAATATGGATGTCGTTATTCATACTGCTGGAATGAATGCTGCCGAATGTGCTGATAATCCGTCAATGGCATTGGACGTAAACGGCGCCGCTACAGCAAGACTTGTTGTGGCAGCTAGAAAAAGTAAAGTATCCAAATTCATCTACATGTCATCCGCCCATGTCTATTCAGACAACCTTATTGGGCTGATCACTGAACATAGCGAGGTCACGAACTTGCATCCTTACGCGACTAGCCATGTTGCTGGTGAGCGCGCAGTGATGAATGGGCATTCTAAAGCCGGCATGCAAACTGTTAATGTGAGACTAGCTAATGCTTTCGGCGCACCATCACATTTGGGCGTCAATTGCTGGATGTTAGTTGTTAATGATCTTTGCAGGCAGGCTGCAATTAGTCGACGTTTAGTTATTCGAGGTCCTTCAAAGGCAGTTAGAAATTTTATTACTATGTCAGATGTATGTTCTGGGATCGAATGTTTGATATCTACTCCTCAAGTGTTTATATTCCCACTAATATGTAATCTGGGCGACAAGACGAAAAGTATTTTTGATATTGCTTCTGAGATTAAGAAATTCTATGCTGATGGCAAAGGAATTACACTACCAATAGTTGAATTGTCAAAAGATTCTTTGGTAACTAGTAATTTAAGCTTTCGATCGATGGCGCTAGAGTCTTTGGGCTTCCAGCCTGCGTCGAATTTTAAAGCAGAGCTAAACAAATTAGTTGAATTTTGTGAGTCTAACTTTAGGCGTAAAAATGACAAGTAATGATTATCCTTCGGTTTCTGTTGTTATCCCTACATACAACCATGCTGATTTTCTGCAGAGGGCCATTAGGTCGGTTTTAGACCAGACCTTTCAAGATTTTGAAATAATAATTGTTGATAATAACTCTACTGATCATACAAACAAGGTTATTACTGGTTTCGATGATGACCGTATTAGTTTGCATAAAATTAATAACAAAGGAGTTATAGCGGCCTCTAGGAATTTAGGAGTCGATAATGCCAATGGAATATGGATAGCATATTTAGATTCAGATGATTACTGGTATTCTACTAGGTTAGAGCATTTAGCAGTACATTTCACTGAGTACTCTCGATATGATGTATTAAGTACACACGAGTACAAAAGAAATAAGATCACAGGGAAGAAGACGAAATTAATGTACGGACCTTTAACTGGAGATAAATACAGATCTTTGTTGCTTTACGGCAATCGACTGTCACCCTCTGCTAGTTTAATAAGAAAAAATTTTTTACTCGAGAATGGAATAGCGTTTAATGAAAGTAGTGATTTTATTACTGTTGAGGATTATGATTACTGGCTTCAGTTAGCAAAGTCAGATGCTAGCTTTAAGTTTATACATTGTTTTGCGGGGGAATATTTGATTCACGGCGGGAATAGTTCAGGATTTGAAGAGATCCATAAGCGTAATGAACTTAATTTGATGAAACATCATATATTTAATGTTCAAACATTCGAGCCTGATAAAGAAAAGTTATGGCGCGAGATCGATAGCGTACTTTCGATTCGCGATGGCTTTCATCTTTTAACAGCTGGAATATCCTACTCAGTAATTAGCTCTCTTATTAATACTGCATTATCTTCGCCTTGCCATGTAGGTAAGTGGTTATTTCATAAGCTACTATATTTCATTAAGAATCATCTTTATACACTTAAAATTTAGTCTACTGTTCGCTTATAACAATTATGCGCAAATTTTTAGCTCGACCTTCACCAGATTATTGCCTTTTGGTTAGAAGCTTAATTAGTGGCGCGAAATTTGATAGTAGTATGCTGTTTTTTAATAAAGGGCGTGATGCTTTGGTTTATGGGTTGAAATTACTGGATATTTTTCCCGGTACAACGATTTTAGTCCCTGCTTACATGTGTGATTCAACAATAAAACCCTTACGACTATATGGTTATAAGATTTTATTTATTGATGTACAAGAAGATTTTAATTTTGACTTGAATTTGGTCGACACTATGATCAAAGAGTTTAATGTTCAGGCTATCTTAGCGGTTCATTTCTTTGGATTCCCTTCGAAAATTCAACATCTCGTAGATTTATGTAATACTCATAAAGTTAAAGTAATAGAAGACTGCTCCCATAGCTTTCTAACTAGCATAGAAGGAGAGCCTGTTGGGTCGTTTGGGCATGTAGCAATATTTAGTATGAGAAAGACATTACCAGTATATGATGGCGGTGCACTTAGGATAAATGAACCTATTGAGTATGAAATCCAAAATAAATCTGGCAATAATAGTTTGGGCTCTGAAATAGCATATTTAATTTCAAGGCTACTTGAGTCATCAGTTAGTCTGATAGGTTTCCCTAATATTTACTCTACAAAATTCACTGGACTAAAAGAAAGAATTAGATTACTACTCCCTCAAAGTGGAAACAACAATATAACATTTAATTCAATTATTCCTGTCAGGCCATCTTTTCTTCTTCAAGCTTATCTAGGTAGTAAAGAATATGAATCAACTATTAGAGGCACTAGAGATTGCCATTATAGAATGCTTGAGAGTGAGATCATCTTGTTAGGTTTTAAAGTGATGTCCCCTAAGTCTCTAAATGATTGCTTTCCTCAATTTCTTGTTGTGGAAGATGAGACCAGCATGCTCTGTCCTTGGCTGAGGGATCAGGGGGTTGGGGCAGTAGTTTGGCCTGGACCAGAATTACCCCACGAGGTCACTATGAGTCCAACGAAGTTTCCAATCACAACATATTTGAATAAAAAGCTTGTTATGTTGCCAATCCACCAGTCTCTCAGTCTGAGAGATTGTAAGCACATGATTAAGTTATTAAAGAGATGGAGTTCAGTCGAGTGACTTTACAACAAAAACAAACAAATAAAGGTACCTGGCAGCCATATGTTGGCGACGACTTGTCTTGGGGTCAAATGTTAAGGAGTTTTCCAAATAAAGGCTACCTCAATGATGTGCCTTGGAGTCGACATTTATCTAATATGGGCTGGCATAGCTGTCGGTGGGAGTTTTTGGGAGCAGAAGAGCTTCAAGCATATTGTCAGAGTTTTTTAAAATTGTATCCATTCAGAATAGGTATTATGTGGATTCCTGATGGAATTATTGGCGATTATGACTGTATCAAGACATTACAAGATGATCTCCGCAGTAATTTAAATTTACGGGTCCTTTATATTCGGTTTCGAGATTCACAACGTTTTAATGTGGATGATTATATAAAGATTTTGATCGGAGGATGGACGAAGCCTAGTCATTCTTTTTCTTATAGCCTTACAATGATTTTAGATATTTCTGACTCAAAAAAACAGGTCAGTGGTAGATTAAGTCGAAACTGGCGGAGAGCTTTACAAAAGTCGTCGAAAGTGCCATTTAATATCGTAGAGATCAAGGATTCTATTGCTATTGCAGATCTTTATTTGCAACTTAAAGCTTCTAAAGCCTTAAAGAACCATCAAATATTTTCAGAGAACATAATCAAAAGCCTTATGCAGGCCTTTGATGATAAGTTGGTAGTTCTTGGAGTTATGGATTTAGAGGGTAACTTACTGTCTATAAGGGGGGCAATATGTCGTGATGAGATAGCGATAGATACATTTGCTGCGACCAATTCTGCAGGACGGTCTTTGTTGGCGTCACATGCTGTTTTTATGGCTCTTATTGAGCGATGCCAAGAGCAAGGTTGTAGTATCTATGATTTAAATGGAATTGATCCGGCAAATAGTATTGGCGTGTATAACTTTAAAAAAGGGACTGGGGCAGAAATTAAGGCTTCTCTAGGCGAATTCGAACAGTCAAATAGCAAGGTATTGAAGTTTGCTATTAATTTCGTTTCAAAATACCGCTAACGAATTTGATTAAACTCTTTGTTCCAAAGAGTTTTTTTTACCTGAACTAGGTCTGCAAGTTGATAGTTGAGATGGTAAAATTATTTGAAGCAGATTTCTCCTCTTTATTTTGACTTAGTAAAAGGCTTAAGTAGTGCACGTATACAAAAAATTTAACGCTCTTGTTCTCCATCGAGTTATTGATGGAAATCCTGAGAATTTTATTGATATTCGATTGACGACTTTAAAAAATATGCTCTCTAATAAAGAATATAATTTTGTCTCGATTGATGATGTGTTAAATGCAAAAGGTTCAATGAAGCCGTGTATTTGCCTGACGTTTGATGATGGTTTCTCATCAGACTGCGATTTAGTTTTACCTGAGTTGAAAAAGATCAGTGCAGTTGCCACTTTTTTTATTGTTACTGATTTTTTAGATACCCCGAATTATTTGACTACAAAGCAAGTCAAATATTTGAGTGATGAAGGAATGCAAATCGGCTCTCACTCGAAATCCCATTCCAATTTTTTAATGCTTACCCCTGACGAAAGGTTAGAAGAGTTACATGAGTCAAAAGCAGTTTTGGAGGATATTATTGGCAAGAAAATTACTTCTTTCTCATTCCCTTATGGTTTTTTTGATGACGAGTGCTCTCGGGCAGTTTTTGCGTCTGGATACTCGAGTTGTTGTACTTCTTCTCATGGCTTGACCTCTAAGGAGGGCTCTATGGTTAATCGTAATTCGATTAATTTTCAAACTTCAATGAAGCGAATTGATAAAATATTTAGAGCTAGACTTGATCAGCGTGTGACCTGGTACTTTGAGGACAGGATTAAAGTAATTTTGAAACGATACTTCCCAAATAGCTATATTATATTACGAAATTTAGGGTCACGACTTTAGCTAACTGATGAGGAATTATTAGATGAAGAAATATAATTTGAAGAGATATCGTTATACCCCTGCTTATATTTTGATAGATAATGTTTTGCGAAGATTATTTGAAACTTCAATTGAATTATTTACTGTGCCTAAACTAGATGCTAGTTTTAGTCACCTTCCTTTCTCGGGTCATGCTATGCAGAAACTACTTAGAGAATTCAAGTTTAATTCAATTTTAGATATAGGCTCAGGGCAGGGACTTCATGCGACCTTGCTTAAAGATCATAATAAGCAAGTTTCAACTATAGATTATGGAGCATCTGAATATTTTAAGGAAGCTTCGGGAGCTGCATTCGATTCGTCAAATTCGATAATTGCTGATTTCAATGAACATGAGTTCACATGTCAATACGATGCTATTTGGTGTTCGCATGTATTAGAGCATCAGCCTAACCCAAATATTTTTCTTAGAAAGATATATAGTTTATTGCCTGATGAGGGCATATTAGCTATAACTGTGCCTCCAGCCAGAAAAATAATTTCAGGAGGTCATCTATCGAATTGGAGTGCGGGGCTTCTTCTTTATAATCTTGTATTAGCAGGCTTTGACTGCAAAAATGCCAGCATTTTGAAATATGGCTATAACGTCAGCATAATTGTACAAAAAAAACAAGCTATTTGCGATGATTTGGTATATGACTATGGAGATATTATGAAGATTAAAAGATTTTTGCCAGACGTGGCTTTTTTTTCCACAGGGGATGATGTTTCATTTAACGGCAATATTTTTAAGGTTAATTGGTAGATGTACTTTTATTGGTAACGAGGGGCATGATTTTCATTGTTATATGGCTATATTGAGGAAACCAAATGAATTCCAATAATTTGACAGTAGTGATGTCCGTTTATCATGGAGACTCACCTGAGTTATTTCAAAAGGCGGTCGATAGTGTATTAAATCAGACACTCAAGCCTGCAGAATTAATTATTGTTGCAGATGGACCTGTTGGTGAAAAAATTGATGAGGTTCTAAAGAGCCTTTCAACCAATGGATCGATTAGAATAATAAGGATGGCCAAAAATAGTGGACTTGGGGCTTCTAGAAAAATAGCCATAAGTGAAGCTTTAACTGAAGTTGTTGCGGTGATGGACTCTGACGATATTAGCGTTAAAGATAGATTTGAACAGCAGATTTATGAACTCTCAGATGGAAAGACGGATGTAGTTGGTGGTTGGATAGAGGAATTCAATTTATACCCTGAAGACCAGGGTTTAATAAGGAAAACGCCCTTAGATTATGATGATATATATAGATTGGGTAAATGGAGAAACCCGATTAATCATGTGACTTTGATGTTTAAAAAATCGTCTTATGATCAGATTGGTGGATACGCTGAATTGCTAGCTAATGAAGATTGGGAAATGGTATCGCGTATGTTAGTGAATGGACTGATCATACGTAATATCCCCAAAGTGCTTGTCCATGTTAGAGGGGGCGATGATATGATTAAAAGGCGTCGGACCTCAAGACAATTTTGGGGTGAGATGAAGGCATTTAGGTTGATGTATAAAAGTAATTATCTGGGGCTATATTGTCTCATTATGAATATTTTGATACGTACTATGATAAGAATCTTCCCCCAGGCTTTTACTGCTTATCTATATAAAAACGTTTTAAGAAAAGAGCATAATTAAATAAAACTATGTAGCAAAAATTCTTTTGCTATCTTAGATCATCGGTTATTGCAAAAAAAAAGGATATTATTTTGACTAAGAAAAACAAAATTTTAGTTACAGGCGGCTCTGGGTTTATTGGAAGTACTCTAGTAGATATGTTGGTTATACAAGGATATTCAGTAGTTGTTATCGATGACCTTTCAACGGGTTTAGAGTCAAATCATAATGAGTCTGTGACTTATTTTAATAGAGATCTATGCAACTATATCGATTACCCTAATGAGCTAGTTGAGATTCTGAATAAATTTGATATCAACACCGTCTATCATATGGCGGCTAGTGCAGATGTCTTTTTATCGATTAATAACCCTGAGACGGTGTATAAGATAAACGTACTTTCCTCTATCGCTCTGGCAAAAGCTTGCAAAGAAACTGCAGTTGAAAAGCTAGTATTTGCATCTACATCTGCAGTGTTTGGTGAGCCAAAATATCTTCCTGTTGATGAGGATCATGACACTAACCCGATAAGCCCCTACGGCCTCAGTAAGTTAGGATTTGAGCAATACCTTAATTATTTTTCTATTGATACAGATATGTCGATAACTATATTTAGGCTGCCCAATGTTTATGGCCCAAGGCAGCGCCCCGATCTAGAGGGTGGCGTGATAGCAATTTTCTATGACCTGATGAAGCAGAACCGGCCTATACGAATTTTTGGCGATGGTCAGCAAACAAGAGACTGGGTGTATGTTGATGATATCGCAAATGCTTTTTGTAAGGCTCTTAAAAACAATAAAAAATTCAATATATTTTTATTAGGATCTGATACTGAGACGTCACTTAATAATTTGTTTGCTTGTTTAGTGGATGTAACTGGCTATAAGCAAGATCCTCAATATCTTGATATCCGTGCTGGGGATATTAAAAATATGGTGATGACTTATAGCAAGGCAAATCAATCCTTAGATTGGACTCCAGATACAATCTTGTCAGAGGGTATAGCTAAATTAGCAAAGGAAAATTGAAATGTGCGGAATAGCAGGTACTATTTACAGTAGTGATTATCAGCCAGGTATTTGGGTTAACACAGATGATCTTTTTGTTTTGCTAGCTCAAATAGAGAATGGAAGTGTCCCAAGTTCTAGACTCTTAGATATGGCCTGGAAATATAAGTCGAATGTAAATTTTATTGATTATTGTAAATCTGCGTCTGAAAGAGAGAAAATTAAATTATTGTGCGATAAGATCTTTACCTTTAGTGAGAAAAGAAAAACGGAACTGCCTTTGATTGATAAAAGTTTCTCATTAGATCTCTATAAAGCCCAGGTTAAGGAATGGGAATGTCTTGTAGATGCTCATTGGTTTTTTTCGAATGAACTGGACAAGACTAGAGACTTAATCGAGGAATTAGCGGGACTGCCTTCAATTGATATTAGTGATGCTTCGTTAGTATTATTCAGGGATGTAACTAAAATAATTCACGCTATTGATAATCGCCTAGAATTAAGAGGTAGAGACTCTTTTGGCATATCCATAACGCTATCATCAGAGCATTTTAGCTCGGGAAAAATAGATGGATACTGCGCTGAGACATATAGAGAAGAGCTCTTTTACTCACAAGGCAAAGAAGTTGGCACATATAGTTTTGTGTTCAAAGCTTGTAATAGTATCGGTGGGTTGGGTGATAATGCAAATGAAATTAAAGAATTAATTAAAGGTAACGAACTTTTTTTGACTTTAGCAAAAGGTGGGCAGGTATCGTCAGCTACAATAATGGGCCACACACGCTGGGCCTCGGTTGGTGAGGTCTCTTTTAGTAATACGCACCCTATAGGACTAATAGATTCGAGTGTTAATAAAGATGATTCTCATGTGTTGAGCTGCTTGAATGGAGATATCTATAATTATAAGGAAATTATAGCCGAGGCAAAAAATACACAAGTATTGTCCAAGGATGAGCTTACTTGTTCATCTGACTGTCTTGCGGCATCTGTATTTCTATTAGGTAAAAAAGATGTCTCTATAAATACCATTTCTCAAATGGCACTAGACTTCATAGGTTCATTTGCGATTGCGATTCAACACAGTGATACGCCAGAAAAATTATTTTTGGTTAAAAAAGGAATCCAAGGTTTATATTTGGGATTCTCATATGATGGAGCTTTATTCGCTTCGGATGTTTATGGTTTGGTAGAAACATGCAGATACTTTGTGCCTGTTGAATCCGATGTTGCCCTTGAATTATCTTCATCTAACTTAGTTACATCTCTGGATCCTCAAGTCAGCATTCTTAATCTGCAAACAGACATTTTTACAAATGTGACAATAGATGACTTAAAAATCACTAACATTACTACTCGAGATATTGATAAGAGGGGATATACGCATTTTTTAGAAAAAGAAATCTATGAAACTAAGGATATTGTTGAAAGAACCCTAAACTCATATTTACAACCCAAGAAATGTGTTGACCAAAATTCCTTGCATTCAGCGATCAATATCACTCCAAGTCAAATACCGCCTTTTATACTTCAAAAATTCGAAAATAGGGAAATTAAAAAAATCGTTATTATTATTACTTTCTTTAGTTAAATCATCTTCATTTTACCAATTAATGCTTGGTTAACTATTATTATAGCTCATATATTCGTTATCTTTAAGTTTATAAAAGGCTTTTAAACTTCTTGGTTTTCTGGGGC